>Ga0316218_1000638_pt1 | contig 45386 bp, 42 predicted proteins | sample TBH18003metaG_FD_203634 | JGI IMG/M metagenome (GOLD analysis project Ga0316218, IMG submission 203634) | Freshwater microbial communities from Trout Bog Lake, Wisconsin, USA - TBH18003 | ecosystem: Environmental > Aquatic > Freshwater > Lake > Hypolimnion/Profundal zone | place: USA: Wisconsin... | reverse complement strand
GCTGAGAAAATGTTCCTCGGCGTAGTTGAAGCAGTGGCGCAGCGGCGTCACCAGACAGCCCAGATTGTTCTCGATGCCGTAGACCGCGGCCGCAATATGAGCGGCGCAAATCATCTCCTTGCCGGCGATGCCGATGAAATAGTTCTTGTTGTGGTTGGCAAAGCCCAGCACCTCGTGCGGCACCACGTGGCCCAGATTCACGATGAGGTCCCACTTCTCGTTGACTAGCATCGAGTTCACTTCCACCGGAATCGCCCAGTCGGCCTTGCCCTCGGTGGACTCCTTCACAAGCGACGCAGGTATCTCGCCAATCTTGGTCACCGTGTTGCGCCAGTCGTGCGCGTGGATGCGCTCGTTCGGTATGGAACCGAACATCCACTTGTTCTCCGCCTCGGTGTGCGGCACGTGCTGCCCCAGCGTGGGGATGACATGAATGTCGCAGGCCGGATTTTCGGCCATCAGCAGCTTGTACATCATCTCCGTCAGTTCGCCCACACGGCTGTGCGCGCGGGTCAGATCCGGCGGCAGCAACAGGACGCGGTTGAAAACCTTCTTGCCCAGCCGCTTGTGCGACTCTGCAACAGTACGGGCAACCACCTCATGAATCTGTTCGTCGGTCAGCGCCGGCGCCTCTACGGAAAACCAAGGCATGACTTCCTCCCTTAGGAAACTCCGTCCTTAAGACTAACAAACCCTCCCCAAGGGTTCAGGGTGCTTTCCACACACGTCTCACTCCGTCTATGGAATGCCACTTGCCAAAGTGGTAATATTCTTATCAGGCTGGCATTCTGAGTCCCCCTTTATCGCCCGGCTTCTGCGCAGCGCAGCACATCGTTTCAGGCCTGCCCTGCCCGATATAAATCCCTAGAGGAGTCAGCATCATGGCAGCAGTTAAAGTTGGCATCAACGGTTTTGGCCGCATCGGCCGCAATGTCTTCCGTGCGGCGCTCGGCAACCCCAACATCGAGTTCGTCGCCGTCAACGACCTCACCACCCCCGCAACCCTCGCCCACCTGCTCAAGTACGACTCCATTCTGGGCAACCTCAAGAACGACATCACCTCCGGCGAAGACTTCATCGCCGTCGACGGCAAGAAGATTAAGGTCTTCGCCCAGCGCGACCCCGCCCAGCTCGATTGGGCCTCGGTCGGCGCGCAGGTCGTCGTCGAGTCCACCGGCTTCTTCACCGACGCCGCCAAGGCCAAGGCGCACCTCGGAGCGACCGTCAAGAAGGTCATCATCTCCGCTCCGGCCTCCAACGAGGACATCACCCTCGTGCTCGGCGTCAACGACGACAAGTACGATCCGGCCAAGCACAACGTGGTCTCCAACGCCAGCTGCACCACCAACTGCCTGGCGCCGGTCGTCAAGGTGCTCAACGATACCTTCGGCATCGAGAGCGGCATCATGACCACCATCCACAGCTACACCAACGACCAGGTCATCCTGGACACGCCGCACAAGGACCTGCGTCGCGCCCGCGCCGCTGCCCTCTCCATGATTCCCAGCTCCACCGGTGCCGCCAAGGCCCTCAAGCTGGTCATTCCGGAGATGGCCGGCAAGCTCGACGGCTTTGCCATCCGCGTACCCACACCCAACGTTTCTGTTGTGGACCTCACCTTCGTCGCCAAGAAGCCCATCACCGTGGACGCCATCAACGCCGCCGTCAAGGCTGCGGCCGAAGGGCCACTGAAGGGTATCCTGGGTTACACCTCCGAGGAACTGGTCTCCAGCGACTTCAAGGGCAACCCGCTCAGCTCCATCTTCGACAGCAAGCTCACCAAGGTCGTCGGCTCCACCGGCAAGATCATCAGCTGGTACGACAACGAGTGGGGCTACTCCAACCGCGTCGTGGACCTCATTCAGTTCTTCGTCAAGAAGGGTCTTTAAGATAACTATGAGGAGAGCGGAGGCGCCAATGGCGTCTCCGCTTTTTTCTTGCCCGCTTGTTGATTTCGTCGCACCGTCCCACGAGTAAAATGACCTCAGCCGCATCATTGCGGCAATCTCTAGGAGCCCCATGCCGAAGCTCACCATCCGCGACATCGACCTCACCAACAAGCGCGTCCTCATCCGCGTGGACTTCAACGTGCCTCTCGCCGACGACGGCCAGCAGATCACCGACGACACCCGCATCCGCGAGACGCTGCCCACCATCGAGTACGCCCTGCGCCGCAAGGCCAAGGTCATCCTCTGCTCGCACCTCGGCCGCCCCAAGGGCAAGCCCAACGCTAAGATGAGCCTGCGCCCCGTCGTCGCGCGTCTGCGCGACCTGCTCGACCACATCCTCGGCGAAGACGAGAACGTCGCCTTCTCGCCCGACTGCGTCGGCGAGGTCGCCCTCGAGATGGCCAACGCGCTCGAGCCCGGCCAGACCCTCCTGCTCGAAAATCTCCGCTTCCACGCCGAGGAGGAGGCCAACGACCCCGCCTTCGCCAAGCAACTCGCCGCGCTCTGCGACATCTACGTCAACGACGCCTTTGGCAGCGCGCACCGCGCCCACGCCTCCACCGAGGGCATCACCCACTTCGTCGCCAAGTCCGTCGAAGGTCTGCTGCTCGAAAAGGAAGTCACCTACCTCAGCAAGGCCCTCGTACAGCCCGACAAGCCCTTCGTAGCCATCATCGGCGGCGCCAAGGTCTCCGACAAGATCAAAGTCATCGACAACCTGCTCGATAAAGTCGACGCCCTCATCATCGGCGGCGGCATGGCCTACACCTTCCTCAAGGCCAAGGGGCAAGACGTCGGCAAGTCCCTCGTCGAAATCGACAAGCTGGACATCGCCAAGGCTGCGCTCGACAAGGCCGCCGCCCGTGGCGTCCGCTTCCTGCTCCCCGTGGACCACAAACTCGCCGACAAGTTCGCCGCCGACGCTCACACCCAGATCTTCTCCGGCACCGGCCCCTTCCCCGCCGACTGGATGGCGCTGGACATCGGCCCCAAGTCCATCGAGCTCTTCAAGAGCGAGATTGCCGAGGCCCGCACCATCGTCTGGAACGGCCCCATGGGCGTCTTTGAGATGCCAGCCTTTGCCGCCGGAACCATGCAGATTGCGCAGGCTGTGGCCGACAACCAGGACGCCACCAGCATCGTCGGCGGCGGTGACTCCGTCTCCGCGGTCAAGAAGGCTGGTGTCGCCGACCGTATCACCCATATTTCAACCGGCGGCGGCGCTTCGCTCGAGTTCCTCGAGGGCAAGAAGCTCCCCGGCGTCGAAGCTCTCTCCAACAAGTAACCACTCCGGCCGGGCGGTGTTGCGCGTCACATCCGCGCACCCGCCCCGCGCCTTAAACTGAGGACATCATGCGCAAAAATCTCATCGCTGCCAACTGGAAGATGTACAAGACCTCGGCCGAGGTCGCCGCCTTCACCCGCGAGTTCCTGCCTCTCGTCGCCGCTAACAAGCGCGACGAGATCGTTCTCGCCTCACCCGCCATCTGGCTCAAGGAACTGAACGCCCAACTCGCCGGCTCCAACGTCTCCGCCTCCGCCGAGACCATGGACTTCCACAAGGAGGGCGCCTTCACCGGCGAAATCTCCCCCGTCATGCTCGTGGACGCCGGCATCCGCTACGTCCTCATCGGCCACTCTGAGCGCCGCCAGTACTTCAATGAGACCGACGACTCCGTGAACCAGAAGCTGAAGGCAGCCATCGCCTACAAACTCACTCCCATCGTCTGCATCGGCGAACTGCTCAGCGAGCGCGAGGCCGGCAAGACGGCCGACGTCCTCCGTCGCCAGGTCGCCGGCGCGCTCAAGGATGTCTCTGCCTCCGACGCCGCCACGCTGGTCATCGCCTACGAGCCCGTATGGGCCATCGGCACCGGCAAGACGGCCACGCCCGAGATGGCCGAGGAGGCCCATCAAATCGTCCGCGCCGAGCTAGCCAAGGCCCTCGGCCAGCCCGCCGCAGACGCCACCCGCATCCTCTACGGCGGCAGCGTCAAGCCCGACAACGTGGACTCCCTCATGGCCCAGCCCGACATCGACGGCGCGCTGGTCGGCGGCGCTTCGCTCGACCCCAAGAGCTTCGCCCGCATCGTCAACTATCTCGCCTAACCAACAGTTTCAACCTGCAAAGCAAAGGCCCGGATACTCTCCGGGCCTTGCTCATTTCAACCGCGGTACGGAATCTGGGAATTGCCCCGATGCTCGCTTAAGGAAGTGAGGCCCCCGATGTTCCGGGGGCCCATGCAGTGCGGATTTGAGGAAGGGAATGGTCTTGCAGAGGATTGGATGCCGCCGCCAGTGGGACTGCGAGCTGCGACTTATTGCTGGTTCACTCCATAGGACGCATCTCCTCAAAGAAAGTTGCGGTGACTTTGTGGATTCCTTCCCGCTTCATCCCACCGGCAGGATGTTCAGGAACCTCTGCGGCTGCAACTGCCCTCCCGGGAAGACCACCTCCAGGTTCCGCGCCCCCAGCGTTCGGTAAGCCGCCTCGCCCAATACTGCACGGAAGTCCGTCGTCACCACCAGATCCCGTCCTTCGTTCAGTTGCTCCGGCGCCAAGCCGGGCCACCGCCCGTACACCTTCCCGCCCTTAACATGTCCGCCCAGCACAAACATCGCATTGGCGTGCCCGTGGTCTGTTCCGCCTGTCCCGTTCTGCCGCGCCGTACGCCCAAACTCCGACATCGTCACTAGCGTAATGTGTTCCGCATCCTGCCCCATGTCAGCCCAGAATGCGCCAATTCCATCCGAAAACTCCTTCAACCTGTCCGCGAGCTGTCCCCTCGTATTCCCTTGATTCTGATGGGTATCCCATCCTCCAATATCCGTGAAAGCCGCCTCCACGCCCAGGTTCGCCTTCAGCAGTTGTGCAATCTGCTTCATGCTCTGTCCAAAGGCCGTCGTCGGGTACACCGCACCGTTCTGCGGCTGGTACTGCGCCGGATTGGCGGCCTTCATCATCTTCACCGCCTCGAAGGTCTCATCGCCCGTCCCACGCAACAGCGAGTCCGAACTCTCGTCGTACATCGCCTCGAATGCGTCGTTCAGCCCCGGCGCCGCCTTGCTCTTTCCGCCCACGGCGAAGTCCGCCACGCTACTCACCGCAATCGCCGGCAAGGTCCCCTGCAACGTCCGTGGAACCTGCGTCCCCAGCGCCATGGCGCGGAAGGCCGTATGCTGCCGTTTCGCCGCCAAATCCTCGGCCTGCAGCGCGCGGTTCAGCCAGCCGTCTGTCGTGGCTTTCACATCGGGCGTGCCCGACTCCATGAAGTCCTGCGCGTCAAAGTGCGAGCGCGATATCGACGGCGACCCGGCCGCATGCACAATCGCCAGATGCCCCTGGTCGTACAGCGGCTTGAACGCCGCCAGCGAAGGATGCAGCCCAAAGAAGCCGTTCAGTTCCAGCACCTCCTGCTGCTGAATGGCGATGCTCGTCCTCATCTGGTAGTAGCTCGATTCCTTGTATGGCACCACCATGCTCAACCCATCCACCGCTCCGCGCTGGAAGATGACCACCAGCCGCCGCCCTGTGGCCGCAGCGTTTGTCTGCTCCGCCAGCACTGCCCGCTGCAGGAACGTCGGCACCGCCGACGTTCCCACCAGCGCCATCGCTCCGCCCCGCATAAACGCCCGCCGCGTCACCCGAATCCCGCTCATGTTTCCTCCACTCTTCTACCGCCGTTGGAAGTCCGGCGATCCAATCAACAACCCTGCCATCACGCTCGCCTGCGGATCCGTAGGCGGCGCGTTCGGTCGTATCTGCTGCAACGCCCGCTGCTCGCGCTTCTGTCCCTTGCCTGCTGTCCCCCCGTTGTCCATCCCCGGCACCGTGTCCGGCGATATCTGGAAGCGCGATGCCGCCTGCGCTACTGTCATCGTCTGCGCCTGCTGCATCACGGCGGCCCGCGTCTTGTCGCTGGCCGGGCGATCCAGTATCAGCGCCTCCAGTTGCTGCTCTTTCTGCTGTTGCGAGGCTGCTTCTCCGCTCCCCTCGCGCAGCAGCACCGCCCAGTCCGTCGTCACACCCGGAATTGCGTTCGCCCCCAGCGCCAGCGCAAAGTTCATCCGCGTCACCAGCGCGCTGGTGCTCACCCAGTCCGACGCACGCCAGTAGTAGCCCGTCGGTGGCATGCATCCGTACAACGGCATCCCCAACCGCTCCAGCGTCGCCACCAGCGGCAGCGGAGTCTTCACATCCACTTGCCCCGCCCGTGCCGCGCTCACCACATACTCCAGCGGTGTCTTCACCTTGGCTCGGTACGCGTCCTTCCCCCAGAACTCCGGCGAACTCCACATCGTCCGCAGCACCTCGCGCATGTCGCCCTTGCTGTCCAAAAAGCTCTGCGCCATGCGATCCACCAGCGCCTGCGGCGGGGTGTCACTCACAAACCTCACCGCCAGCTTGCGGCAGATGGACTTCGCCGTCTGCGGGCTGGTGGCCAGCATATGCAACACCTCATACCCTTCGGTCTGTCCATGCTCTGCAATGGTCTTGCCCAGCACTAGCTTCGTTCCCGGCTCATGCCGTCGCTCATCGAACAGGAACCCTCCGCCCTTCATCGGGCGCTCAATCGTCCAGCCCGTAAAGACCTTCGCCACCTCGGTGACGTCCTTCTGCGTATAGCCGCCGTTCACGCCCAGCGTATGCAGTTCCATCAGCTCCCGCGCGTAGTTTTCGTTCAGCCCCTTCGGCGCTCGCGCCACTATTGCCTGCACCTGCGCCTTCGCTTCCGGAGTCTTGGCTCGCTCTGCCATCGCCTGCGCATAACGTCCCGCTCCACCGTTGCGCGCCGCCATCGAGTCCGGCCCGATGCTCTCCCAATTGTCCAGATAGCTCATCATCGCCGTGGACTTCGCCGTCGCCACCAGCAGGTCTTCAAACCTGCCCAGCGCATGCGGCGCAATCACGTCCCGCTCGTAGGCCGTCAACTGATACGGCGTATTCTCGTTCTTCTTGATGTAGATATTGAAGTGATTGAGCCAGAAGTCGGTCATCACCTCCTGCACTTGCGTCTCGCTGTAGATCTCGCGAACCAGCGTCGCCGCCAGCAGGTCATTCACTACCACCGACCGCGGATTCACCAGCGACTCCAGTGTCTCCCGCTGCTCCGGCGTCATACCCTCGACAATCTGCTGCCGATGCACGCCCATCTGCTTGCGCATAGCCAGCAGTTGCTGCGGCGGCGTGTCCAGAATCCGTTGTAGCCGCTCTGTCGGAGCCAGCGCCAGAAGCGCCTGCACCTGCTCCCTCGCACCCGGTCCATCTTCGCTGTCATCCTGAGCCGGCATCATTCCATTCCCGTCGCCATCCTTTGGCGCCGGCACACGATGCTTCTGGCTCTCGCCGTAGAAGTACGTCACATCGGTATAGATGGCACGCTCCGCCGAATCGGTCGGCAACGGCTGCAACCCGTTGTACATCGCCCGTATCATCGGCCCCGTCGGAAACTTCTCCGCCAGCCGCTCTTCGCTCAACTTCAACGCCGGATACTGCGCCAGCCTTGCCTCCAGCGCGCTGTTGTCTATCTTCTCCGGATGCAGTTGCAACTCGAACCACTTGTCCAGCCCCATCTGCCGCACCGCCTCCACATCCCCCGGCCTTGGTCCGTAGCTCATCCGGTTTAACGCATGCAATATCCGCTCATCCCCCTGCAACTGCGTACTTGCCGGAGCCTGCGTCATTCCTGCCATATGCTTATGTCCCAGAGCCTCCAGCCCCAGCGGCTGCACCACCAGTTGCACGCACACCACCCCCGCGATTGCTGCCCGTAAAATGCCTGTCATTCCGCTACCCATTCGCAGCCTCCATACGGCCACCCACAAGCTGTCAAGATACCCCAGCCAAGCGGTACTGTCAGCAGAGACACGACTGCCCCGATCAAGTTGCTCCCCAACCTTCAATTGTCCTGTGAATCAGCTAAAAGGCCGCCAGTTCCACCATCGCATGGTAAAAATCATCCGGCTGCGGCAGAATCACATCCTCCAGCAGCGGCTGATACGCAACAAACGTATCCATGCCGGCCACGCGCCGCACCGGTGCATCCAGCTCGTGAAAGAGTTCTTCGCCGATACGCGCCGCAATCTCCGCACCATACCCCCAGCTGCGCATGTCCTCGTGGGCCACAATGCAGCGGTTGGTCTTCCGCACCGACGCCGCAATCGTCTCCCAGTCGTACGGGCTCAACGTGCGCAGGTCAATCACCTCAGCCTCGATGCCCTTCTCCAGCTTCAACCGTCTGGCCGCCTGCAATGCGCGGGAAACAGTTGCTCCATAAGTGACAAACGTCAGATGCCGCCCCTCGTGCACAATCTTCGCCTTGCCAAACGGAATCATGTACTCAGGCCCCGGATACTCGGCCCGCCCGTGAATCTCGCGGTACAGCCGCTTGTGCTCCAGGAACAGCACCGGATCGTCGCAGCGGATCGCCGTGCGCAGCAACCCGGCCGCGTCCAGCGCGTTCGACGGCATCACCACGCGGATGCCCGGCGTGTGTGTCATGATGCTCTCGCCCGACTGCGAATGGTAGATGGCCCCGCCCGTCAGGTATCCGCCAATCGGGCAGCGAATCACCATCGGGCACGACCACGTCCCGTTCGACCGCCACCGCATCACGGAGACTTCATTGCGCATCTGGTGGAATGCCGGCCAGATGTAGTCGAAAAACTGTATCTCCACTACCGGCTTCAGCCCGCGCACCGCCATGCCAAAGGCGCGCCCCATGATGTTGGCCTCCGCCAGTTGCGTGTTGAAGCACCGGTCGTCGCCGAACTCCGCCTGCAGGCCGTGGGTTAGCTTGAAAACTCCGCCCTTGCCCTTCAGCTTGCCTTCGCGCAACGCCTCCGAGCGCGTTGCGTCGGCCACGTCCTCGCCAAACACCACAATCCGCTCATCGCGCCGCATCTCCTCGTGCAGCGTGTGGTTGATCATGTCGGCCATGGTGTGTTCGGCCCCGTGCTTCGCGGCCAACTCACCCTTGTCAAAGGCCTTCCCCGCCGGGTTCACAACCTCCGAGTACACATGCAGCGGAATGCTCTCCGGCTTGGGCGGCGCAGCGGCCAGTGCAACATCCGTCGCGCGCTGCAACTCCGCGTCCACCTGTTTCTCCAGAGCCGTGATGCCCTCTTCGTCCAGAATCTGCTCCCGCAGCAATCGCATCTGCAAAATGGAAATAGGGTCGCGCAGTGCGTCGGCGTGCCTCTCCTCCTTGGTGCGGTACAGCTTCTCATCGTCCGAAAGCGAATGCGAGTACGGACGGATGACGTGCGCATGCACCAGCGCTGGCCCGCGCCCGCTCCGTGCATACTCCACCGCCTCGCGCATCGCGGCATGGCTCTTCTCCACGTCCGTGCCGTCCACCTCCACAATGTGAAAGTTCGGAAAGCCGATGACTTTGGAGATCTTCCCTCCCGGCGTGTTCACTTCCACCGGCGTGCTGATGGCGTAACCGTTGTCCTGCACCACAATCACCACCGGCAGCTTGGCGTTCGACGCCGCGTTCAGCGCCTCCCAGAACTCGCCCTGACTGGTCGAGCCCTCGCCGATGCCCACATACGTCACCTCGTCGTCGCGGAAGCTCGTCGGATGGTACGCGCGGTAGTCCGAGCCGTCTGCCTTCGGCTGCTCCTTGCACGCCGCATGCTGGCGCAGATAGCGTCCCGCCTCCGCCACCCCCACGCCGTGCAGGCACTGCGTCGCCGTCGCCGACGATGTGTTCACAATATGCAGGTCAGTCCGCGACCAGTGCGAAGGCATCTGCCGTCCGCCGCTGGCAATGTCGCTCGCCGCACCCACCGCCTGCAGCAACTGCTCTTCGGGCGTATTGCCCAGCGCCAGGCACAGCGCACGGTCGCGGTAGTAGGGCACAAACCAGTCGTACCCGGGACGCATCACCATCGCCGCCGCCACCTGAATGGCCTCGTGTCCCGCGCAGGATATCTGGAAGTAGATCTTTTGCTGCCGCTTCAGGACAATCTCGCGGTCGTCCATCCGCCGCGACAGAAACATCAGCCGGTACATGCTCACCAACTGTGCTGGTGTCAGCGGACCACCGGCCTTCGCCGCGTCCATGGCCGCACGGGCCGCGCCGGCAGCCGTCTCGCCCGCCTCCAGCAGCGGATGCACCCGCGCCTCGACTCCGGCCCTGCTCTCTGTCACTGCCGTCTGCTTGGCCATTGCGCCTCGGAGCTTTCCGAAGCTTGATTGTAAATCCTCTACCTGAGGATTGGTACTACCCTCTGTCAATCCATCCCCAGCGCCGCCGTCGCATTCACAATCCCATAGTTCATCGCCGGCGAGCTCACCGCTGTCGCCCGCATCCGCTGCACTACCGTCGCCGCGTCCCACTCCGGATGCGCCGCGCGCAACAACGCCGCCACACCCGCCGCCAGTGGCGCAGACGCGCTCGTCCCCATCGCCTGCACATACGCCTGATGCCCCAGCCCGAAGCAGCCCAAGCTGTGTGCGCCATCCCCCGGCACGCCGTCCTCAGTTCCCCCCAGCCCGCGGCTGCACGCCCCACGCACAAATCCCGTCACGCCCTCGTCCGTCCCCTCTGGATAGCTCCCCCCCGGCGCCGCCACAGCATCCAACAACGCGCCATAGTTCGAGTAGTACGCCAGCGCCGCTGGCCCCGCCACGCAAACGCCCGTCTGCATCTTCGTCTCCGCACAATCCGGATTCGTGGACGCCACCACCGCCAGCACGCCGCGCGCCTGCGCCGGCAACTCCACATACCGCACGTCGCTGTAATCAAAGCCATCGTTCCCCGCCGCTGCCACCATCACGGCTCCCGCCTGCTCCGCCGCGTACGCCGCCTGGTCAAAGCTCGCCTTCAGCCCCGCACCCTCGCCCGTCTGCAAGTCCACCATCACGCCCAGTGCCAGCACAATCACGTCCGCGCGTTCCTCCACCGCATCCGCAATCCCCTCCAGCACCCAGCTCAGCAACCCGTCTGCCTCGCCGGCCTCGCACTGCGCGGCCACGCTTCCCGTCCCGGCCGGCATACGTTGCAACACCTTGATGTTCAGGATGCTCGCCTGCGGTGCCACGCCCACCGTCTCGCCCGTCTCCGGCCCTACAGCCGCTGCCGCCAGACTCGCCACCCACGTACCATGCCCCTGTTGGTCCGCCGCCGAACCGTCGTCGCACGCGCTCGCCATCGCCGTCTGGTCCACCTCGCTCTTGTTGAACACCAGGTTCGGCGCAATGTCCGGATGCGTCTCATCCACGCCGCTGTCCAGCACCGCAATCCTCACCCCGCGTCCCATCGTCACATCCCACGGTCCATGCGCAGGCCCGCCCGGAACGCTTGCGCCATACCCGCCCACCTGCTTCACCGCCCACTCCTGCGGTGTCTCCAAGTAATACAGATCCCCTGTCACCACCGGTGCCGCCAGTGTCGCCGGCCGCTCCTGCACCACGCCTCCAATCGGCCGCGCCACCAATCCCTTGCCCCGCACCACGCGGTCGTGCAGAACAGCCTGCACCTCCGGCATCCGGCTCATCCTCGCCGCAAACGCCGCATCCCCCACCGCCACCGCCATCCCCGCCGCCGCATGCCACCGCAGCACACGTCCACCGGCCTTCCTCACATGCTCTCCCGCCGTCTCCGTCGCTGCCGTCCCCGCTTTGTACAGCACAATGTACCGCCCCGCCACCACATCCTCGTCGCCCGTCACCATCCCCGCTGCCGCGGCATGCCCCACCAACCCCCACCACATGCAACCCATCAGCAACCCAACCCATACCATCCTTCTCGCCATCGCAGTAGACGCCCCCTCACGCTCTCGCCTGTGCGTACTGCATCACCGGCTACACGTCCTATCGGCCCACACTGTGCTTGTCCCGTACCCGTTTCCCACCCGTCACAGTACCTTGGTGTACTCACCTTCTTTATGGTCAGATGGAGATATGCTCCTCGCCCCGCAGCCCGGCCTTCAGGACCTTACCTCCTCCGTCCCGCACGACGAGCGCGTCCTCGACATTCTCGAGCGCGACTGGCATCTCGACCTCATCGAGTTCCTCCACCGCGACATGCCCCGCCTCGTCGCCGTGCTCGTTCTGGCCTTCCTACTGCTGCTGCTCATCCGCTTTCTTGTGAGCCGCATGCATACTGTCGCCACCCGCAACGTAGCCAACGCCCGCCACGCCGCGCAAATGCGCACCATGGCCTCCATCCTGCGCGCCACCGGCTACATCTTCGTCGCCCTCTTCGTCCTGCTTCAGGTCCTGCCCATCTTCAACATCGACCTCAAGCCCCTGCTCGCCTCGGTCAGCATCATCGGCCTCGGCGTCAGCTTCGGCGCGCAGTCCATCTTCAAGGACATCTTCAACGGCATCTACATCCTCATCGAGGACCAGTACACCATCGGCGACTTCGTCAAGGTCGCCGGCCTCTCCGGCACCGTCGAGCAGATGTCCTTGCGCAGCACTACCCTGCGCGACGCCGACGGCACCATGAACATCATCCCCAACAGCCAGGTCACCACCGTCCAGAACCTCTCCCGCCACTACTCCATGGCGATCCTCAACGTCAGCGTGGACGCCTCCGCCAATCCCGACCAGGTCATCGCCGCACTCACCCAGCTCGCCGACCAGGTCCGCCACGATGCCGCCTTCAAGGATCTCTTCCTCGCCGAGCCCACCGTCCCCGGCATAGACCGCATCACCGGCTCCGAGGCATTCTACACCGTGCTCATGCGCGTCCGCGCCAACCAGCGCGACGGCGTCCTCCGCGAGCTGCGCCGCCGCATCCTCGTCCGCTTCGCCGAACAAAACATCCCGCTGGGCAACACCCAGCCCACATTGGTGTTGCAGAAGTAAATTCCAGGACGCATTAATAATTTTTCCTTGGCAGACTCTGAATTGCGCTGTTAGCATGGCATCCTTCCCCCACGAGGTGATTCATGAAGCGGCTTCTTGCACTGTTTTTCTGTCTATTTCTACCTGTGTCACTGATTGCTGCTGATAACAGCTATAAGGTGACGTACGACGGCGGAACCGTCCCCAACGAAAAGGCCGGCCACGCTTTAAAACTCTTCATCGATCCCAATCAGATTCGTTTACAGGATGATGGCAAGGATGTGCAGGTCATCCCCGCCTCGGCGGTAACAGAGATTAGCTATGGGCAGGATGTGCATCGTCGTGTAGGTGCAGCTATTGGTGTTGGCGTATTCACTCTCGGCGCAGGCGCTCTGCTTGCTTTGGCCAAGTCCAAGAAGCATTTCGTAGGCATTACTTGGGCAGATGGCACGAACAAAGGCGGCATGGCCATGCAGTGCGACAAAAATGACTATCGTGGCATTCTTGCTGGTCTGGAAGGTATTACCGGAAAGAAAGCAGTTGATTCCGATGCGATGACAGTTAAGAACTAATAATAGGCACTTAGTCGAATATGGCTAAGTGCCTCTTTAGTCCTTCTGTCTCTGTTTCCAATCGGCACGTCATCCCGCTGCACACCACCGCGCAGCTACGCCCATCCGCCACTCCCGGCACATGCGGCACCGTCTCCGCCAGCGTCGGCGGCAACGCCCGCAACTGCCCCGTCCGCACACGCACCACACTCCGCTGCGCCGCATAGCCCGTGAACGCCGCCTTCTCCATCTCATCCGCTACGGCATCGTCACCCACCACGCAAATCGTCATCGCGGCCCGCCCCGCGCGTTGTGCTGCCAATCCGTAACTCCCGGCGTACAGACCGAACTGCTCCATCACGCCGCTGAAGTTCCGCAGCGTCGCCCGCGCCTTCACTCCCCACTCCTCGCGCCCGCTCAACTCGCTCAGCCGCAGCAGCAACGATGCCGCCACCGAGTTCCCCGCCGGCGTCGGCGTGTCCTGCATCGGTTTGCGGCGTGCCGTCAGCGCACCCAGTCGCTGCTCGCCCTCACTCGTGCGCTCCGTATCGTAGAACCCCGCGCCGCCCTCGTCCCAGAACCGCGCCACCATCGCCTCCGCAATCGCCATCGCCGCATCGTAGTTGCGCCGTTCCCCCGACGCCTCCCACGCATCCACGCATGCCGTCGCCGCAAACGCGTAATCGTCCAGCATCCCCGCCACTCGTTCGCTGCTCTGCCCATCGGCGTACGCCACCACATGCGCCAATCCACGCTCCGTGTCCCATGCCTCCGCCAGCAGCCGGTCCACCGACCGCAGCGCAAACTCCCGCGCCTCCCGCATCCCCAGCGCCCGCCCCGCCGCCAGATACGCCGAGATGCACATCCCGTTCCACGCCGTATACGCCGTGCGGTCAACAAACGGAGCCATCCGCCCCCGCCGCGCTGCCATCATCTTCTCCCGCGCATCGGCCAGCAGCTCCGCCGCCCGCGTCGCGCTCATCCCCAACTTCGCCGCCACATCCTCCAGCTCCGCCGGGCAGTGCAGCACATTCCGCGCCGGGTCATGGTGCATCTCGCCCACCTCTCCGATGTCGTAGTACGCCGCCGCCACCGCCAACTCCTCCGCCGCCAACACCTCGCGCGCCTCCGCCAGCGTCCACGTAAAGTAGTCCCCGTCGTCCTCCAGCGAAATATCCGCATCCTGCGATGCGTAGAACCCTCCCCGCTCTCGGTCCGTCAGGCACTCATCCATCCAGCCCACAATCCCCCTCGCCACCTGCGCAAACTCCTCGTCCCCCGTCGCCTGCCACGCATGCACATAGTTCTGCAGCAGCGCGCTGTTGTCGTACGCCATCTTCTCGAAGTGCGGCACCACCCACCGCTCGTCCACCGAGTACCGATGGAACCCGCCGCCCAACTGGTCATGCACTCCGCCCCGCGCCATCTTCCGCAGCGTCACCACCGCCGCCTCGCGCGCCTTGGCCGCCAACTCCTTGTTCGCGCTCTGCCCCGCCACATCCAGCAGCAGATCCACCGCCGCCGCCTGCGGAAACTTCGGCTGCCCGCCAAACCCGCCGTTCCGCGCGTCAAACAGCTTCACGCTCGCCGCCGCAATCCGCTCCGCCACCTCCGCGCCCGCATCCGCGCCGCTGGCGTTGAAGCTCTCGCTCTCCTCAATCGCCTGCATCACGCTCGCGGCAGACTCCAGCACCTCCGCCCGCCGCTCCTTGTACGCCGTCGCCATCGTCTGCAACACACGCCGCAGGCTCGGCCGCCCATAGCGCTCATCTGGCGGAAAGTACGTCCCCGCGAAGAACGGCCGTCCGTCCGGAGTCAACACTGCCGTCAGCGGCCATCCGCCTTGGCCGCTCATCGCCGCCACCGCCGCCTGATAACGGGCGTCCACATCCGGCCGTTCGTCACGGTCTACTTTGATGGCCACATATTCTTCATTGATGAGTGCTGCCGTCTCTAAACTCTCGTACGACTCGCGGTCCATCACATGGCACCAGTGGCACCACACTGCGCCAATGTCCAGCAACACAGGCCGGTCCAGCTCCGCCGCCCGCCGGAACGCAGCGTCTCCCCACGCCATCCAATGCACAGGCTGGTGCGCCGCCGAGCGCAGATACGCAGACGCAGCCACCCCGAGCGTGTTCTTCCCGTATGCCATTTTCTGTTGGATGCGCGCCGACACCGGCGCGCTTCGAGGAATTCGCGCTATTCCACCAGCCGCTTCGCCAGCTTCACGTAAAGCTGCACCGCCTCCAGCAACTCGCGCTTCGACAGCCGCTCGTCGTTGGTGTGCGCCACGTGGATGCTTCCCGGCCCCAGCAGCAGCGGCTCACCCCAATTTGTCAGCGAAGGAATATCCGTCGAGAACTTCGCCACCATCGTCTCCATCCCCTCCAGCTTGCGCATCCGCACAAACGGCTGGTCCAGGCTAAAGCTCACGTCCGCACGCTCTCCCACCGTCCTGCGAATCAAATCCCGAATCTCCTGCGACGGCCCCACCGTCCGCACCAGCAGCAGCGCCTCGGCCTTGTCCGCCACCACATTCGGCGCGCGTCCTCCCTCCATCACTCCGATGTTCAGTGTCGTGTCGCCCACCTCCGGGTCAACCGGCAGCTTCAGCGCCAGCAGGTCGTTCAACGCCTCCACCATCTTGTGGATCGCCGAATCCCCCAGCTCCGGATACGCCGAGTGCGCCAGCTTGCCTTTCGCCCGAATCTCCACGCGCAGCGCGCCCTTGCTGGCCAGCGCCAGCCGGTTGTCCGTCGGCTCGCCGTCAATCAGATACTTGGACCCCTTGGGCGTCATGTTGGCCACAATCGCCCCGGCCGAATCCCGCTCCTCGCCCACCACGAACAGCATCCCCACCTTCACGCCCGCGTCGCGCAGCAGCTCTGCCGCCGCCACCTGCGCCGCAATAATGCCCTTCGCGTCGCACGTTCCGCGCCCGTACATGTACTCATCGTCCTCGCGGAACGCGATGTATGGCGGCACCGTGTCCATGTGCGTGCTCAGCACCACATCCGGCCGCACTCCCGGCATCCCCGCGTACACGTTGAAGCGCTCGCCCGTCCCTCCGCCGTTCAGCGGATGCGGAACCGGCTGCTTCTCCACCGAGTACCACTGCTTCTCCAGCAGTTCGTACAGAAACGTTCCGACAGCGCCCTCGTTGTAGGTCGTCGAATCGATGTTCACCAGCTCGCGCGTCAATTGGATGGGGTTGATGGCCATGCTCTTTCAGGATACCCGACGCTCTCCGCCGCTACAATCGCACCATGTCCTCCTTGCTGCACTCTGTCGAACTCCACGGCCCCGCCGGTCGCCTCGAGGCCCTGCTCACCGCAGGCCTTCCCTCCGCCCGTTACGCGGCTCTCGTCGCCCATCCGCACCCCCCCAGCGGCGGCACCATGCACACCAAGGCCGTCTACCACGCGCAAAAATCCTTCGCCCATCTCGGCCTTCCCACCCTGCGCTTTAACTTCCGCGGCGTCGGCCGCAGCGATGGAACCCACGACGAAGGCCACGGCGAGCAGGACGATGTCCGCGCAGCCCTTGACTGGCTCCATCACGAATTCCACCTCCCCATACTCTGCTCCGGCTTCTCCTTCGGAGCCATCATGGCCCTCGCCGCCGGCGGCCCAGACCCTCGCGTCCACGGACTCATCGCCCTCGGCCTCCCCATCCGCTCCACCGGCCGCAACTATGACCTGAGTTGTCTCGCCCACTGCCCGCAACCCAAGCTCTTCCTCAGCGGCGACCACGATAAATACTGTCCCGCCGACCTTCTCGCCCTCGCCGTCGCCACCGCTCCTCCACCCTCCACCACCGTCATTCTCCCCGGCGCAGACCACTTCTTCCTCGGCACTTCATCCTCTCCCGCACCCAAACTTGCCGAAATGCGACACGCCCTCGAGTCCTGGCTCGCCGCCACCTTCAACCTCTCTGCCTGAGCGCACACCGCACCCACGCAGATAAACTGTTACTCACAGTGACCCGGCCCTTCCAAGTCCGCATCACGGCCGTAGCCCTCGCCCTGCTCACGCTGGGCGCATTCGTCGTCGCCGTCCTCAACCTCAGCGATGAGAGCGCCTACCAGCAGCCCACCGACGGTGCCTACTGGGTCGAATCCCCCTCCGCCGCCCAACCCGGCCTCCTCGCCCGCCATGTCCCCGCGGACACCCCCGCCGCCCGCGCCGGCATCAAGCCCAACGACCTCCTGCTCGCCATCAACGACCACGCCACGCCGCTGTTCGCCCCCTACACCCGCCTCCTCGACCACATCGGCATCTACGCGCCCGCCACTTACACCCTCCAGCGCGCTGGCTCACGCCTCCACGCCGCCGTGCGGCTCGACACTCAGGTCATCCTCGAACCCGCCGACCGCAGCACCAACCAGCTCTTCCGCCTCATCGCCCTCGTCTATCTCGCCATCGGCGTCTACGTCCTCTTCCGCCGCTGGACCGCGCCCAAGTCCACCCACTTCTATCTCTTCTGCCTGCTCTCCTTCGTCCTATGCGCTTTCAAGCCCACTGGCCAGTTCACCCAGCTCGATTGGACCGTCTACTGGTGTCTGCTCGTCGCCCTCGCCCAGCAGCCCGCTCTCCTGCTGCACTTCGCCGCCACCTTCACCGAACAGCCTCGTCCCCGCCGCGAGGCCCTCAGTCTCCTGCTCTACCTCCCCGGCATCGCGCTCGCCGCCGTGCAGGCGCTCGCCCTGCTGCGCTGGCACGCCTCCACGCTGCAACTCCACCGCATTGATCAGTCCTTCCTCGCCTACATGGCCGTCTACTACGTCATCGCCGGCGTCATCTTCTACAACCGCTACCACCACACCACCTCGCCGCTCATCCGCCAGCAGCTCAAGTGGCTCACCCGCGGAACCCTCCTCTCCGTCACGCCCTTCACCCTCGGCTACGTCCTGCCCTACCTCGCCGATGTCCAGCCCCCCGACGCCATCACCAAGCTTGCCGTCACCGCGCTCATATTCCTCCCTCTCACCTTCAGTTACGCCATCGTCCGTTACCGCCTCATGGACGTGGACCTCATCTTCAAGCGCGGCGTCACCTACACGCTCACCACCGCCGCCGTCGTCGGGCTCTACTTCGGCGTCATCGCCACCCTCGCCGTCGGCATCCACACCCGCCTCCCCTGGACCGGCAAGTGGGGCCTGCTCGCCGCCATCGTCATCACCGCCCAGCTCTTCGACCCCATCAAGCGCGCCATCCAGACCCGCGTCGACCGCCTCTTCGAGCAGAAGCGTTACGACTACCGCGAGGCTCTCCTCCAGTTCGGTCGCAACGTCACCTCACAGACCGACCTCCACGCCCTCGTCACCTCCATCGTCGAGCGCCTCACCCAGACCCTCCTCATCGGCCGCGTCGCCGTCTTTGTCGCTACAGACTCCGCCGTTCCCGCCGCTCCCGCCGCCGTGGCTCACTTCACCCTCGAAGGCTCCCTCGGCATCCCCCAGACCGTCCTCGACGATCTCCGCTCCCTCGACCTCGCCTTCCTCGACTTCGACCGCCGCGGCGCAGGCACGCACATCTTCCTCGAGAATCCCCAACTCGCCCTGCGCCTCCCCGACCGCCAGCGCCAGGCCGCACGCCTCCTCGACCTCAACTACTACGTCCCCTGCCGCGTGCAGGACCTCGATAAGCAGCGCACCATCGCCGTCATCGGCCTCGGCCGCACCCAGGGCGGAGACTTCCTCTCCAGCGAAGACATGGAGCTGCTCGAATCCCTCGCCTCCTACATCGGCATCGCCATCCAGAACGCACGCCTCTACTCCCGCCTCGAGCGCCAGATCGCCGAGTTCGAGCGTCTCAAGGAGTTCAACGAGAACATCGTCGAGTCCGTCAACATCGGCATCCTCGCCACCTCCCTCGACGACCGTGTCGAGAGCTGGAACGCACGCATGGAGGAGATCTTCTCGCTCCCCCGCGCCCAGGCCATCGGCCGCCCCCTCGCCGAAATCCTCCCTCCCTCCCTCGTCCGCGAGTACGTCCACGCCAAGCAGCAACCCGGCGTCCGCAACCTCTACAAGCTTCGCCTCCCGCCCGTTGCCTCCACACCTCGCACCGTCAACGTCGCCATCGCTCCCCTCGTCACCCGCGACCTCCAGTGCGTCGGCCGCATCCTCCTCATGGAGGACATCTCCACCCGTGTCGATCTCGAGGGCCAGCTCGCCCAGGCTGAACGTCTCTCCTCCGTCGGCCTGCTCGCCGCCGGCGTCGCCCACGAAGTCAACACTCCCCTCGCCGTCATCTCCTCTTACACGCAAATGCTCATCAAGCACTCCCGCGAGAACCCCTCGCTCGCGCCGCTGCTCGAAAAAATCACCCAGCAGACCTTCCGCGCCTCCGAAATCGTCAACGGCCTGCTCAACTTCTCCCGCACCGGCGGCGGCGAGTTCTCGAACGTGGACCTCAATCACATCGTCCACGATACCCTCACACTGCTCGAACATCAGCTCAAGAAGTCTCAGATTCTCGTCGATACCAATCTCGCCGTACCGCTCCCCGCCGTCCACGGCAACCAGGGCAAGCTCCAGCAGGTGCTCCTCAACCTCTGCCTCAACGCCCGCGACGCCATCGCCGCCAACAACCCTCCCGGCGGCACGCTGCGCATCTCCACCGCCGCCCACAACGGCCTCGTCACCCTCGACGTCACCGATAACGGCTCCGGCATCGAGTCCGCAGACCTCAGCCGCATCTTCGACCCCTTCTTCACCACCAAGCACTCCCCCATGCCCGGCCAGCGCAAGGGCACAGGCCTCGGCCTCGCCGTCACCTATGGCATCATTCAGGAGCACAACGGCAAGATCTCCGTCGAGAGCGTACCCGGCTCCGGCACTCGCTTCCAACTCGAGTTCCCCGCCGCTTCTTCCCCCAACTCGCCTCTCGATTCGCCATCCGCCCCTGCTCCGTCGGATACTAGGAGCATCACCAATGCCTGACTCCTCACCCACCATCCAGCCCGCGCCGCCGCGCCTGCTCATCATCGACGACGAGACCGCCATCTGCGAGTCCCTCATCGCCCTGCTCTCGCTCGAAGGCTTCTCCGCCGACGCCGTACACGACGGCCCCGCCGGCCTCGAACGCCTCGCTCAGTCGCCCTACGACCTCGTACTCCTCGACCTCTCGCTCCCCGGCCAGAGCGGCCTCGACCTCCTCCCCCGCATCCTCGCCCTCAAGCCCGAACTGCCGGTCATCATGATCACCGCCTTCGGCACCGTCGGCAACGTCGTCAACGCCATCCACGCCGGCGCGCGCAACTTCGTCCAAAAGCCCTGGGACAACGAAAAGCTCCTCGCCGACATCCGCTCCGCCATCGCCCAATCCCGCGCCGAGCAGGAGATCTCCCAGCTCAAGCGCACCCTCCGCCAGCGCTACAACTTCGAAAACCTCATCGGCAAGAGCGAGCAGATGCTCCACCTCTTCGACCTCGTCGCTCAGGTCGCACCCTCGCGCTCTGCCGTCCTCATCCAGGGCGAAGGCGGCGCCGGCAAGGAACTCATCGCCAAGACCCTCCACGCCAACTCCCCCCGCCGAGACCATCCCTTCAGCGCCGTCAACTGCGCCTCCATGCCCCCCGACATGCTGGAGTCCACCCTCTTCGGCCACGTCAAAGGCGCCGTCGCCTCCGCATCCTCCGCCCGCAAGGGCCTCTTTGAGGCCGCGCAGGGCGGCACTCTCTTCCTCGACGAGATCAGTTCCCTCACCCTCGAGACCCAGGCCAAGCTCCTCCGCGTCCTGCAAGACCGCCGCATCCTCCCCCTCGGTGCAGTGCAAGACCTCCCCGTGGACGTCCGCGTGCTCGCCGCCACCAACATTGACCTCGCCGGCGCCATTCGCGAATCCCGCTTCCGCGAGGACCTCTACTACCGCCTCAACGTCATCCACATCGAGATTCCCCCGCTGCGCGCCCGCCGCGAGGACATCCCCCTGCTCGCCGCTCACTTCCTCAACGTCTACGCCGCGGAAAACAACCTCTCTCCGCGACGCCTCGCGCCCGAAACCCTCCGCCTCATGATGGACTACGAGTGGCCCGGCAACGTCCGCGAACTCGAGAACGTCATCGAGCGCGGCGTCGTCATGGCCTCCACAGACGAGATTCCCCCCGCGCTCCTTCCCGCCGCCATCAGCGGCAACCCCTACTCCGCCGGCCTCATCGAGCACCAGCCCGGCGTCTCCCTCTTCGACATCATGGAGCAGCTCGAGCGCCGCATCATCGCCGACCGCCTCGAGCGCTGCAACTGGAACCAGACCGACACCGCCGAGTTCTTCAAGGTTCCCCTCTCCACACTCAACCAGAAGGTCAAGCGCCTCAACATCGAAATCAAGAAGCGCCACCGCGATTGACACCCGCCCGCTTCTGGTAAAGTGAGGCCAACGGTTCGACCATGCGTCTCATACTCCACGTCAAATCCGCCGTCCTCTCCGTGCAGGATTACTCCCTGCTCGCCGCACGTTCCATCGCCAATCTCTTCTCCCCGCCCATCTATTGGGCCGACGTCTTCCAGCAGGCAGACCTCATCGGCATCGGCTCGCTGCCCATCGTCCTCCTCACTGGATTCTTCACCGGCGCCGTCCTCGGCCTGCAATCCGTCACCACCCTCGCCACCTTCGGCGCCAAGGAGGTCACCGGCAGCTTCGTCACCCTCTCCATGATCAAGGAGCTCGGCCCCGTCCTCACCGGCCTCATGGTCAGCGGCCGCTGCGCCTCCGGCATTGCCAGCGAACTCGGCTCCATGCAGGTCACCGAGCAAATCGACGCCATGCGCGCCCTCGGCACTGACCCCACCCGCAAGCTCGTCACCCCGCGTATCCTCTCCGCCGTCGTTATGCTCTTCTTCCTCACCATCGTCTCCGACGCCACGGGCATGGCCGGCGGTGCCATGGTCGGCGTCTTCATGTCCGGTCTCGACGCAACCCAGTACCTCCACTCATCCTTCCAGTACCTCCGTTACATGGACGTCCTGCAGGGCCTCGTCAAGCCCGCCTTCTTCGGCTTTGTCATCGCCTCCGTCGGCTGCTTCTGCGGTCTCCGCACCCGCGGCGGCACCCAGGGCGTCGGCCGCTCCACCACCCAGGCCGTCGTCTACTCCTCCGTCTTCATCATCGTCGTGGACTTCCTCATCAGCCGCGTCATGATCTCCATCTTCGGTCGTTGACGCCCATGCCCGCCCAACCCATCGTCGCCTTCGACCGCGTCTCCCTCGCCTTCGACGACAACCCCGTCCTCGACAGCGTCTCCTTCTCCGTCGCCGCGGGCGAAACCCGCATCATCCTCGGCCCCGCCGGCTGCGGCAAAAGCGTCCTTCTCAAGCTCGTCAACGGACTCCTCCGCCCAGACAGCGGCCGCATCCACGTCTTCGGTGAAGACATCACCGACCTGCCCGAACGCGACCTCTACCCCCTGCGCGCGCGCATCGGCATGGTCTTTCAGGAGTCCGCCCTCTTCGACTCCCTCTCCGTCCATGACAACGTCGCCTACCGCATGACGCAGGACCATACCCCAGTCGCCGAATCCGATGCCCGCGTCCTCGAATCCCTCCGCTTCGTCGAACTCGAAGACACCGTCAACCTCTTCCCCTCCGAGCTCTCCGGCGGCATGCGTCGCCGCGTCGCCATCGCCCGCGCCGTCGTCTCCCGCCCCGAACTCATCCTCTACGACTCGCCCACCGCTGGCCTCGACCCCATCACCTCCGCCACCATCATCGAACTCCTCGTCAAGCAACGCGACGTCTCCCACACCACCGCGCTCGTCGTCACCCATCGCATGCAGGACACCTTCACCCTCGCCACCCACGCCTACGACACCGCCTCCCATCGCATGGTTCCTATGGACAAGTCTGGTCCTAACCGCGGTGTGGACCCGCGCACCCGTTATCTCGTCTTGAAGGATGGCCGCGTCGTCTTCGACGGCGACACCCCCGCCCTCACCGCCTCCCCAGACCCCTGGCTGAAAGATTTCATCTCCTGACACCTATAGCTTCAGGAATACACTCCCCTGCCAAACTTTGCTGTGAGCTATAGGTTGGAAGCTAGTAGCTGGTCCCCTGTTCCCTGACTTTCACTTCCCCGTCGTCGGCATCGCCGGCAGCGTCGAAGCCGGCCCAGCCGGAACCGGCGCACTCTGCACCGTCGGCGCTACCACCGGCTTCACCGGCATATCTCCAGCGGCATGAGGCGTGAACGGCGCGTAAGGATCCGCCTCCTGCGCGCTCGACGCCACCGGCGCCACCATCCCCCGCCCATCAAACGCATCCCGCATGGCGAAGAACGCCGGCGTCGCGCGGTACTCCCCGTCAAACGGCAGCGGCTGCTGCTGGTGCCCGTCCCCGCGCAAAAAACGCTTGTCGTAGTTCAGCCACGTGTTCTTGTTCGTGATGCCCCACGTCAGCACCGCCTTCACGCTCTTGTTGCCCAGCACCGTCGTCAGATAGTTGTGGTACGTCTGCGCCACCGCGTGGCTGCGCTGCAACTCATCCCCCGCCAGCGCGCCGTCATTCACATCCATCTCCGTCAGGAACACCTGCAGCCCCATGCCGCTCAACTCGCTGATGAAAGCCATCAGCCCCGCATACCTCCGCGGCGCCGCGTTGAACCCCTCCGCCGTCAGGTGCGACTGGATGCCCATCGCGTCTATCGGCACGTTCCGCGTCTTCAGCCGCCGCAGCATCACCAGCACCGCCGCGCGTTTCTGCTCGCTCGCCGCGTCATCCATCTCCAGTCCGTAGTCGTTGTACGTCAGCAGCGCGCTCGGGTCCGCCGCCCGCGCCGTCTTGTACGCCATCTCGATGTAATCCGGCCCCAGCAGTTGCAGCCACGGCGTCACCCGCAGCCCGTCCGCCCGCTGGTCCTTCACGTCAATCGCCTCGTTCACCACGTCCCACGAGTGCATCCGCCCTGAGTACCGTCCCGCCACCGTCCCGATGTGCTCCGTGAAGATCTGCCGCGCGTTCCCCTGGTACACCACGCTGTCGAACCACTTCGGCCGCGCCTCATGCCACACCAGGCAGTGCCCGCGCAGCTTCGTGTTGTTCCGCTCCGCATAATCCACCAGATAATCCGCGTCCGCAAAGTCGAACAGCTCCGGCGTCGGTCGCAGCGCCGCCCACTTCATCGCATTCTCCGGCACGATGATGCTGCTCTGCTCCGCCACCAGCGCACCATAGTGCTGGTCGGCGCGCAACTGCTTCACGTCCACCGCGCACCCGTACAGCAGATTGGCGTTCACCGCGTGCGCCTTCAACGACCCCAGCCCCACCGCCGTCGCAGACGGCGCCAGCACCATGCTCTGGCTCATCGGCCCCGCCGCGGCCTTGCCGCCATGTCGGCATCCCGCCAGCGGCAGCATCGCACCCGCCGCCAATCCCGCGCCCAAATCCCGCCCCATCGCCAGAACCTCCCGCCGCGTCATCCGGCCCATGTCGCCTCCCGGCCCTTGCCCGTCTCGCGCGCAAGCACCCGCATCTTCTCCGTCCATGCCATGTAACGCAAAAACTGCCGCTTCTCGCGCCACGCAATGCCCAGCATCGCCCGCAGCCCGATCTCTTCGGCCTTCCGGCCCGTGTACGTCTCCAGCCGCCACTTCAACAGGGGGCTTCGCCACGGCCGCAAACGGTGCCCGCGTGTCGCATTCCAAGCAAATCGCACAGCACCCAGCATCGCCGCCCTCCCGTCACTGGCAGTATAGCGGCATCGCCTCGCCCTACGCTTCACTTGTCAATCAGTGCAGGTAATCAAACAGTGTTCCCATCTTCTCCAGGCTGCTCAGCACGTTAATCAACGCCGTCCCTTGCGTCTCCGCCTGGCTCAACTGGGCCGCCACCGTCGTCGTGTCCGCGCTCACCAGTTGGCTCTCGGCCGCCTGCGTCGCCGTCGAAGCAGTCTGCGTGTACGTCACCGCACTCTCCATCGCACTCAGCGCCGCGTCCAGCGGAGCACGCTGCTCGCTCACATTCCCCAGCGCCGTCCCCAGCGCGCTCACCTGCGCCGTCGTCGCTGCGCCGCCCGACTCCAGTTGCGTCACCACCGCGTTCAACGCCGCAAACACATCCGCCCCCCCGTTGCTGAACACGCTGCTCCCCGCCACATTCACCGCAAACGCCTGCCCTGTCGGCGATGTCACCGTCTCCGTCTCGCCGTCTCCGCTGTAAACCGCAGTCGCCGGAGTCGTCGTCGTGTCCAGCGTGTACGGCTGCGTGTTCGTCTTGCTTCCTGCAAAGAGATAGCTCCCCTCGTAGCTGGAGTTCCCAGCCCCAGCACCGAGTCCCGTATCGCCGCCAGTTGCTGCCCCACCGCCTGCAAATCGCTTGCGCTCAGCCCTCCGTTCGCCGCCTCCGTCGCCAGTTGCACCGCCTGCGTCATCTGCGTCACCACCGACCCCAGCGCCGAATCCGCCGCCTGCATCCGTCCCTCCACCCCCTGCGCCGTCCGCACAAAGCTGTCCTCCGCGCTCGCCTGCGCCGCCAGTTGCACGTTCCCCGCCGCCGCCACCGGGTCGTCCCCCGGAGCGTTCACCCGCAGCCCGCTCGACAACTCCGCCGTCAACGACTGCTCGCTCGCCTGCACCTGGTCCAGCGGCGTCACCAGCCCCGCCGCAAAGTTCGGATCCACCCTCATCGCATCCCCCTGTTTTTCCTCATGCCACACTCAATCCCATCTCATCCAGCTACGGCACCGACGACTGCACGCCCAAATTCAGCGCGCTCGCCATCACCGTGTCCACAATGTTGAACATCTGCGACGCCGCCTGGTACGCCCGCTCGTACTCCGTCAGGTTCGCCGCCTCCTCGTTCAACGACACCCCGCTCAGCGCCGCATTCTGGCTCTGCAACGCCGTCAGCGCCGCCGTCTGCGCCGTGTTCGCCGTCGTCGCCGCCGTCACCTCCGTGCCCAGCGCCGCTACAAACGACGCATAGAACTCCGTCGCTGTCTGCCCGCCCGCCACATCCGCATTGGCAACCGCCGCCAACGCCTGCGCGTTCGCGTTCCCGCCCGCGCCCTCCGTCGCAGAAGCCGCCGCTATCCCGCTCCCATCCGTCAGCGCCACCGTGATTCCCGCCGCGCTCCCCGCCGGATCTGCCGCCGTCGCGCCCGTCGGCAGCGTGAAGATCGCGCCGCCCGCATTCCCGTTCCCGTCCACGCCGGCCGCGTTCACCGCGTTCATCTGCGACGCCACTCCATACGCCAGCGCATCCATCTGGCTCATCGCCTGTGGCAGATCCGTGTCCCGCGCCGCAATCAGCCCGCCCAGCACCCCGCCGCTCGTCCCCGCCGTCACGTCCTCCGCCTCGCCCGTCGCCGTCGAAAACACATCCGTCTTGCCGTCCGCCTCGCCCGTCGCCAGCGCGTAGCTCGTTCCCTCGCTCACCAACACCGCGCCGCCCGTCGTCTCCAGCGTCACCCCGTTGTTCTCCGTCCGTATCTGCGTCAGCCCCACGTACTGCGATAGCTGATAGATCGCCTGCTGCCGCTGGTCCTCCAGCGCGCCTGCGTCCGTCGTCGGGTCCGCCTTCTGGATCTGCTGGTTCAGTTGCGCAATCTGGCTCGTCAGCGCGTTCACCTGCCCCACCGTCTGCGCCACCTGCCCATCCAGTTGCGTGCTCTGCTGCTCAATCTGCCCCGCCGCGCCGTTCAAGCTCGCCGCCAACTCCTGCGCCGCCGCCAGCACTCCCTCGCGCGTCGGCCCGTCCGTCGGATTCGCCGTCAGCGCCGTCAGCGCGCTGAACATCCCGTTCAGCGCCGTGCCAATCGCCCCGCTCTCGCTCCCCGACCCGCTCGTCCCCGCAAACACCTGCTGCAGTTGCTCCAGCGCGCCCATCCGCGCCGCCGTCGCCTGCTGTTGCTGGTACTGTGTGTCCACCCGCATCTGCAGCACGCGGTCGCGCTGCGATTGCCCCGTCACCGTCACGCTGCTCGTCGAACCGTTCGCCCCCAGCGTCACCGTGTCCGTAAACTCCGCCGACTGGCGCGTGTACCCCGGCGTATTGGCATTGGCGGTGTTGTTCGCGGTAATGTCTATCGCCGCCTGGTCCGCCGTCAACGCGCCCTGCGCAGCCGCCAGAGCCGCCCCTAGCGTGCCCACAACTTGCGCCACCCCGTACGGCGCTGCATTCCTGTTCGCGCATCATCCCCACCCACGCTCGCCACTGGACGCTTCCGCTCCAGCATCCGGTTCACCTGCATCGCCAAAGCCTCCAAATCCGCCGCACGGTCCTCACCCGCCGCGCCCATCGTCGCACGCTGCACTGGTCTACGCGTCGCCAGCATCCGGTTCGCCTGTTGCGCCAACGCCTCCAGATCCGCCGCACGCTGCTCCTCATCGCTCGGCAGCGGCGCGGGCAATGTCACCGCTACCGTCTGCATCCATCCACTTGCGCCGCTGCTTGTCGTCGCCATATCAGCTCCCGCCCATCATCGATTCCATCAGCTTGCCGGCCACCGCATCCGCCGGCACCGTGTACGCGCCGCCGGCAATCGCCTCGCGCAGCGCCGCTACCCGCTCTCCGCGCACATCTGGCCCCGCCATCGAACGCAACAACGCGCCGCCCGATGCGCTCACCCTCGCACTGTCGCCGCCCGTCGCCGTCACGCTCACTCCCGTGCCCTCCGTACGCCCCGTTCCCTTGGACGCACCGGCCGCACCCTCCGCGCTGGCCGTCTTCGTCTCTCCGGTCCCCAGCGCCGTCAGCGCCCGCTGCAATTCGCCCAATCCTGTCATAGAGTTCATCGTGCCCATTCCTCCTCGTCTATACCTCATCGGCAGCAGGCCACTACACTTTAGTACCCCTTGGAGTTAGGTTCAGTTTCCTCGCCCACCCCCTGTGCATATCATCCAGTTGCTCTGCGCGCCCTTTCATTCGATGCTTGTCGCTCCACCTGCTGCACCACCTTTCGCGCAATCCCCAATCCACCGCTGCGTGCCAATCCCTCCGCCATCGCCTCCGTCCCCACGCCCAACAGCGTATCTTTGCCTCCAGTTACACCTGAATCCTCACCAGACACTTCACCCGAACCATCCCCATCACCTCCCCGCAACGGCTTCAGCAGCTCCTGCATCATGCACGCCTCAAACTGCCCGGCCGCCCGCACCAGCTTCGCGTGACGTGCCGTATCGTCAGCCGACGCCGCTATACTCCCGTCCCAGTCCGCCCTCAGGTTCCCCGTTGCCGCAAATGGATAGCTCATAACACCTCGATCTCCGCCTCCAGCGCTCCCGCTGAACGCATCGCCTGCAATATCGAAATCACATCCCGCGCCGTCGCACCAATCGTCTGCAAACTCCGCACCAGATCGTCCACCGTCGAACCCGCCTTCAGCTCAATCCGGTTCACCGGCTTGTCCGTCGCCTCCACGCTCGTCTGCTGCACCACCTGCGTCGTCCCCTGCGCCAGCGGCCCGGGCTGCGACACCCTGCTCATCGCTTGACGTTACGGGCAACTTCCGGATTGCCCGTAGTTTCTATGTGCCGAGGCTGCATGATTGCATCGGCTCGATTCCGTTTATATTGAGGAACCGAGCGTTTCGGCTGCATTAAACGCGAAGGTGAATTATCGGAAATGGAAGGGAGACAGATGCTGAGCGCAGACCAAGCGCGGGACAGGGGGGAATGTCCGGATTGCCCGTCATACGAGCATACCCCCGGCCAACCTCCGGTTTGCCAATCATTCGGACGTTAGGAGTCCCTGTCGTCGAGGACTAGCGGTAATCTGTTTCGCGCACACAACTGAAAGCCGCGAAAGAAGGACTGAGCAAATTCGCGAAAGCTGCCAGTCCCACAAGAAGCTTGTGAATGTAAAAAAGGATCATGCCGCGCCTCTAGCAATCACTGTAAATATGACAAGTGTCATTGCACCGGATAATCAAGCGGGCGTACATGTGACAGCAGCAGACAGCGAGTTATCTCATGCGGATGGTCTGTAGTCTATTTGATAACTCCCGTAATGTCGGCATCCAGCCACTGCAGTGATTCTGCCCCTCGCAGACTCCCTCCCATCGGATAATCTCTGGATTGCCCGTCATTCGGGTATAACCATCAACCAATCTGACTAAACTCACAGGGCGAACTACAGTGGTGTACCAAAATGGGAATCTGATTCTGCACAATCTTTCCTTACTACTTGACAATCATCCAGAAATTGATATTGTGGACTTGCAAGAAAGTAGATAAAGTTCTCGTTTTCTGTTTTCTTTGCATATTATTGCTTTTCCCAGGCCCCTCCGAGGGTCGGTTTTGTCCAGAAGCACATCCAATCTTTCGTCCGCTTGTTGCTCTTGCCCTTCTTGCCAGAGGATGCGCCTCGCTCTCATCGAGGCTTCACCGAGCAAGCCTCCCGGCGATTGCACCTCCAAGCTCTCTACTGCTCCGAGCACACTCAACGAACATCCCAGCAAGTACATTGGCACCACCATTCGCGATCTCCGCATGCAGTGTGGTTTATCGCAGGGAGAGATTGCAAAGCGTACTGGTTTATTCCGCAGTTACATATCCCGCGTCGAGCATGGACGCACAATCCCCACGCTGGAGACTCTCTACACGCTATCCCAAGCCATGGAGATTCCCATTACGAGCTTCTTTACCTGTGCTCACTTACCAGAAAACTCTTCAATGCAGAATTGGCAGGAAGAACAGGACACGCTCTTTCAGGCCAAACGCTTTATCAATAAGCTCAACGCAGGTGAACGCCGCTTGCTACTCACGCTCATTCACGATTTGAACACTGACAAAACCGGAGACTCTTCCCGTCCCGATTGTGGTGCGTAAACTACCCAAATTTCGCAGCTCGCCAAAGCCGGGAGCTCCGCAACGCGCAGCGTTGGGGGGTATACGGGCAATGAATTGTCATTCTGAGCGAGCCTCCGGCCGCAGCGACCGTTCTTTATTGTGGCGGAAGTGAGCTGCCCGCGAAGAACCTGCTTCTCCACTCGTGCATCTCATCCCTGCACCGCGATGGGATAACGTCTTGGCACAGTAAGCGCACAGGTACCTCCGCAAATTGAAGCTTGATTATTCGCCTTTCCTTCGCTATAGTCCCCCCATGGCCATCACAAGGCGTCAAAAAGAGGTTCTCGACTTCCTCACCCAGTTCGTTGCGCAGAACGGCTACTCCCCCTCCTACGAGGAGATCGCTCGCGGCCTCGACCTCAGCTCCCTTGCCACCGTGCACAAACACGTCACCAACCTCCAGGCCAAGGGCCTGCTCCAGCGCGCGCACAACCGCTCCCGCTCCATTGACGTTCTCCCCCAGCGCGGCTCCAAGCGCGCCGCCGAGCGCCTCCCCCTCATGGGCCGCATCGCCGCCGGCACTCCCATCGAGGCCATCGAAAACGCCGAGTCCATCTCCCTCGGCGACATCATCGGCAACCGTGACGTCTTCGCCCTCGAGGTCCGCGGCGAGTCCATGCGCGACGAACACATCTGCAGCGGCGACTTCGTCCTCGTCGAGCGCACCAGGACCGCCCGCGAAGGCGAGATCATCGTCGCACTCATCGACGGCTCCGACGCCACCCTCAAACGCTTCTACCGCGAAGGCAACATGATCCGCCTCCAGCCCTCCAACGCAGAGATGGCCCCCATCTTCGCCCCCGCAGCCTCCGTCTCCATCCAGGGCAAGGTCCTCGGCATCCTCCGCAAATACGCCTGATGCATCCCTGGGCGTTTCCTGCGCATCCACTCTGTAGCGAACAAAATATCCACCGACCCGTGGCATAAGATGGTTCGCGTCACCCTGCAACAATTTTCTGGAGGCTCCATGGCAAGCGAGTTCATCACCGACGTCACCGACGCAACCTTCGACGCCGAAGTCCTGCAATCCCCCACACCGGTCCTCGTGGACTTCTGGGCCACCTGGTGCGGCCCCTGCCGCGCCCTCGCCCCCATCGTGGACGAGATCGCCAAGCAGTACAGCGGCAAGCTCAAGGTCGCCAAGATGGACGTGGACAAGAACAGCCTGACCCCCAGCAAATTCGGCATCCGCGGCATCCCCGCACTGCTCCTCTTCAAGGGCGGCAAGGTCGCCGAGCAGATCGTCGGCTTCGTCCCCAAGGAGACCATCGACAAGAGCATCACCAAGGTGCTCGTCTGAAAGACGAGCATCCTGAGCGAGCGCAGCGAGTCGAAGGATCTGCTTCTCAAATCAAAAGCGTGGCCTCGGCCACGCTTTTTACTGCCCGCAATCTGCTTCCGTCAGATGGCCGACGTCACTGCCCCGCCCGCCACCATGCACTCCAGCACCTCCACGCCCTGCACCGCCCCCGTCCGAACCGCTACCAGCGCCTTCACCTTTGCCACATCCGCATCCTCGGCCAGCACCATCAGCACACTCGGCCCCGCGCCGCTCAGCGCCACCCCCAGCACTCCGTCCTGCCCCGCCAAATCCTCCAGCGCCGGCAGCAGCGGACACGCCTTCGCGCGGTATGGCTGGTGCATCCGGTCCTGCATTGCTGACTTGAGCAATCCGTCGCATCCACCTGCAAACGCAGCCGTTAGCAGCGCCACCCGCTGCACGTTAAACACCGCGTCCGCCTTGCTGTAACTCGCCGGCAACAAGCCCCGCGCCGCCGTCGTCGCCAGCGGCTCCGCCTGCGTCACCACCAGCAGCTTCCAATCCTTCGCCGGCTCAATGCTCACCGCACGCACATCCACCCGCGCCCCGTCCGTCTCCATCGCAGACACCACCAGCCCCCCCATCCAGCACGCCGCCACATTGTCCGGATGCCCCTCCCGCACCGCCGCCTCGCGCAGCACCTCGTCGCGCGTCCAGTTCAGTGCGCCAAAGTGGTTCGCCATCTCCACACCCGCCAGCAACGCTGCTGCGCTCGACCCGCATCCCTTCCCCAGCGGAATCTCGTTCCGCACCGCGATCTTCAGCGGCACAACCCCCACACGCTCCGCCTTCAGCACGCTCTCGTACGTCTCCACAATCAGATTGCCTTCCAGCCGCCCGCACAGCGCCGCGTCCCGCCCCGTCGCAGAGATGCTCATCTCCCCCGCGCGCTCCGCCTCCACTGTCAGATACATTGTCATCGCCAGCCCCGCCGCGTCGAATCCCGGCCCCAGGTTCGCGCTCGTCGCCGGCAGCACCAGCCGGTAACTCATACCGGCATCTCCGTCTTCATCAAATCTTCCATCAGCCTCAGCACCACGTCGGCCCTCGGCTCCAGCACCAGCGGAGCCTTCCGCAGCGCCGCGTGCTGCGCCATCTCCTGCGCGCTCGCCTGCGCCGTCTCCTCCGGCCTCAGCAGCTCCCCGCGATGGTAGTCAATCGTGTACTGCGGATCCTTCAGCGTATGCCCGGTCAGCAGCAGCACCGTCAACTCGTCGCTGCGCACCTTCCCCAGCCGCACCAGCTTCTTGAGTCCCGCAAACGTCACCGCACTCGCCGGCTCGCAGCCCACGCCCTCAGCGCCAATCTCCGCCTTCGCCAGCGCAATCTCCTGCTCGCTCACCTGCTCGCACCATCCGTCCGTGCGCTCCACCACGCTCGCCGCCTTGCGCCAGCTCGCCGGATTCCCAATCCGTATCGCCGTCGCCCGCGTCTCCGCCTTCATCGGAGCCATCACGCGGTTCTCGTCCACGTACCACCGGTACAGCGGGTTCGCGCCCTCCGCCTGAATCACGCTCACCTTCGGCACCTTGTTGATCACTCCCAGGTGCTTCAGCTCCAGAAATCCCTTGCCCAGCGCCGAGCTGTTCGCCAGATTCCCGCCCGGCACCACCACCTGATCCGGCACCTGCCAGTCCATCTGCTCCAGCATTTCGAACGCCGGCGTCTTCTGCCCCTCCAGCCGGTACGGGTTCACCGAGTTCAGCAGATAAATCGGAAACCGCTTCACCAGCTCCGTCAGCAGGTTCACGCAACCGTCAAAGTCCGTCTTCAACTGGATCGTCAGCGCACCGTAGTCCATGGACTGCGACAGCTTGCCCCACGCAATCTTCCCGTCCGGAATGAACACCACCGACCGCAGTCCCGCGCGCGCTGCGTACGCCGCCATCGACGCCGATGTGTTCCCTGTGCTCGCGCACGCCACCCACTCGAACCCGCGGTCCACCGCCACGCTCATCGCAGACGTCATCCCCGTGTCCTTGAACGACCCCGTCGGATTCATCCCCTGATGCTTCGCCAGCAGACGGTCCACGTTCGCCACCTTCGCGCAACGCGGCAGCTCGTACAGCGGAGTATTCCCCTCCTGCAGCGTCACCGGCTTCTTCGTGTCCTTCAATATCGGCAGCAGGTCACGGAACCGCCACACTCCGCTCGCGTCCGCCGCCGCATTCGAGTTCTTCCGCTCCGCCCACACATACCGCAGCGCCTGCGGATTCGGCAGTCCCGCCGTCTGCTTCCGCGCGCTCTCCGGAGCGTTCTCGCTCCATGCGTACACCACCTCGTACAACTCATTGCAATCCAGGCAGCGGAAGTCGCTCCGCGCCTCGGCGCCCGGAATCACGGCGCCGCAGCCGATGCAGCGTAGATGGTGTGTAGCACTCATGGGGTTCTACTATTGAGTATATCCGCTCATGCGCGCCCCGCTCACCGCCGCCCTCCTCCTTTTCCTCACACTCGCTCCGCCCGCCCGCGCCCAATCCGCGTCCACACTCACCATCGCCGCCGCCGCGGACCTCCAGCCCGTCCTGCCGCGCATCCTCCCTGCCTTCGAAAAGCAATCCGGTCTCCGCACCTCCGTCACCTACGGCTCCACCGGCTCTCTCACCGCGCAGATACTCAACGGCGCGCCCTTCGACATCTTCCTCGCCGCCGACGCCGCCAATCCCCAGCGCATCGCCTCCGCTCATCTCTCCGACTCACCCCCCACCGTCTACGCCTACGGCACGCTCGTCCTCTGGCAGCCCAACTCCCATCCACTCTGCGCGCCGCTCACCCTCGACTGCCTCCGCAGCCCCGCGCTCCAGCGCCTCGCCGTCGCCAACCCCCAAACCGCGCCCTACGGACGCGCCGCCGCCCAAACCATCGCCGCACTCGGCCTCACTAACCAGATCGCCCCTCATCTCGTCACTGCTGAGAACATCGCTCAGGCCGCCGCCTTCGCCGACACCGGCAACGCCCAGCTCGCCCTCATCTCCCGGACCCTCGCCGTCTCGCCCGCGCTCGCCGCCCGCGGCTCCTTCATCGAAGTCCCCACCACCGCCTACTCACCGCTGCAGCAAACCGCCATCATCCTCTTCAACTCCGCGCGCGTACAGGACTCCCGCCGCTTCCTCGACTATCTCCTCAGCCCCGCCGTCCAATCCCAGCTCCCCGCGCTCGGCCTCATCCCCGAACTCTCCGTCAGCTCCACCGCTGGCTCGCCCGCACCCACCGCCCCCGCCCAGAAATAGCATGGACACACAAGCCCTCCTCCTCACTCTCCGCCTCGCCGCCGTCACCACCATCCTTCTGATGGCGCTCTCGTTGCCGCTCGCCTGGTGGCTCGCCCGCGCTCACTCGCCGCTGCGCTCCATCGTCGAATCCCTCACCTCGCTCCCGCTTCTGCTCCCGCCCACCGTCCTCGGCTTCTATCTCCTCGTCCTCCTCGGCCCCGCCTCCGCACCCGGACACGCGCTCACCTCGCTCCTCGGCCATCCTCTCGCCTTCACCTTCAACGGACTCGTCGTCGGCTCCATCCTCTACAGCCTGCCATTCGCCGTGCAGCCCCTCGTCGCCGGCTTCCGCTCTCTCAACTCCGCCATGCTCGACGACGCCGCCCTCCTCGGCGCTTCGCCCGTCCGCGTCTTCGCCTCCGTCGCGCTTCCCCTCGCGCGTCCCTCGCTCGTCACCGCCGCGCTCCTCGCCTTCATGCACACCGTCGGAGAGTTCGGCGTCGTCCTCATGCTCGGCGGCAACATCCCCGGCCGCACCCGCACCATCTCCATCGCCCTCTACGACCAGGTCCAGCAGTTCGACTACGCCAGCGCCAACCGCACCGCGCTCGTCCTCGTCTGCGCCGCCTTCCTCGCCCTGCTCGCCATCTACACCCGCCGCAGCCGCACCGGAGGCCGCCTTGTCTGACACCCTCCTCGCCGCACGCATCCAGCACAACTTCGGCCCCGCCTCGCTCGACCTCCACTTCTCCCTCAACGCCCCCTGGACCGTCCTCTTCGGCCCCTCCGGCTCCGGCAAGACCTCCGTCCTCCGCGCCATCGCCGGCCTGCTCCGTCCCCACGCCGCGCGCATCGTCCTCCACGGCACGCGACTCACAGACACCGCCGTTAGCCTCCACACCCCGCCCCACCTCCGCCGCATCGGCTACACCGGCCCCCACTCCGCGCTCTTTCCGCACCTCAACGCCGTCGAGAACGTCCGCTTCGGCGTCCGCCATCACCCCGACGGTCACAACCGCGCCCAGCAGATGCTCCGCCTCTTCCACGTCGAACACCTCGCCACCCGCCGCCCCACTCAAATCTCCTGGGGAGAGCGTCAGCGTATCCTCCTCGCCCGCGCCCTCGCGCCCGCCCCGCGCCTGCTTCTGCTCGACGAACCCTTCGCCGCCCTCGACCTCGCCGCACGCACCGCCGTCCTCGACAACCTCCGCGAGTACCTCGCCGCCAACCCCACACCCGTCCTCTCCGTCACCCACGACGCCGCCGAGGTCTTCGCTCTCTCCGCAGACACCATCGTCCTCGAATCCGGCCGCATCACCGCCCAGGGTCCTCCCCACACCGTCCTCGCCCGCGAACGCGAACTCCTCCTCCGCACTCTCAACGGCGCGCAGCAATCCTGATTGTTGTTGGATTAACCGAGTGAAACCGGCTCCTGCTCCATTACCACCCCAAACTTCCCCTTCACCCCCGCTTGTATCGCATCCCGCAGCGCCCGTATCTCCGCCGCCGTCGCCCCGCCGCGATTCACCAGCGCCAGCGTGTGCTTCGTCGATATCCCCGCCCTGCCCATCGCAAAACCCTTCGCAAACCCCGCCCGCTCCACCAGCCATGCCGCTGGCAGCTTCACCCGCCCCTCACCCACGTCATACCGCGGAACATCAGCATCCGCCACTCCCGCCGCCGCCGCCACTCTCTCCACCACCGCCGTCTCCACCACCGGATTCTTGAAGAACGATCCCGCGCTTCTGCAATCCGCGTCCCCCTCCACCAGCAGCATCCCCTTCGCCTTGCGAATCTCCCGCACCGCACGCGCCACCTCCACCACCGACGGCTTTACCCCATCCACAAATCGCTTCTTCAAATCCGCATATGCAATCCTCGGCGCGCCTCCCGGCCGCAACCCATACCGCACCCGCGTCACGATGTACCGTCCCCGCGCCGATGTGTTGAAGATGCTCGTCCGATAGCCGAACCCGCACTCCGCCGCCGTCAACTCGCGGTATCGCCGCTCCTCCGTGTCGTACACCCGCACCGACCGGATCGTCTCCGCCACCTCCTGCCCGTACGCGCCCACGTTCTGCACCGGCGTCGCGCCCACAGTCCCCGGAATCCCCGCCAGGCACTCCACCCCCGCGCATCCATCCGTCACCGCCCGCTCCACCAGCGTGTCCCAATCCTCGCCCGCCGCCGCGTCGTACACCGCCACATCCCCGTCGCGGCTCACCTCCACGCCCTTCATCAGCATGTGCAGCACAAACCCCTCATATCCCGCGTCGTCCGCCAGCAGATTGCTCCCCCCGCCCAGCACAAAGTGCGGCTCCCCGCGGAAGGCCGCCATCGCCAGCCCCTCCATCAGTTCCTTCTCGCTGGTCACCGCGCAGAAAAACTTCGCCGCCCCGCCCACCCCCAGCGTGGTCAGCGGCCCCATCATCACCTGTTCCTGAATCCTCACCGCTCCAGAGTACATCCAATAACCTGAACGAGGCATGGAATGACCTGTTCCAATTCCCCTTCCAGCCGCTACAATCTCGTAAGACACAAAGACAATTACAGATTCCCCTTTTCTCCCCCGGAGGTTCCATGTACCCAGAGATGATGGTTGTTCCCATGCGCCAGGAGCTGACTCGCGTCGGCGTCGAAGAGGCCCGCACCCCCGCTGACGTGGACGCGGCCGTCGCACGCCCCGGCACCACCCTCGTCGTCGTCAACTCCATCTGCGGATGCGCCGCCGGCAAGATGCGCCCCGGCGTCGTCGCCGCACTCGCCTCCCCCGTCCGCCCCGACCACGCCGTCTCCGTCTTCGCCGGTCAGGATCGCGAGGCCACCGAGCGCGCCCGCTCCTACTTCGAGGGCCATCCCCCCAGCTCGCCCTCCGTCGCACTCCTGCGCGATGGCCGCATCGTCTACATGATGCCCCGCGCCGCCATCGAAACCTCCACCGCCCCAGAGATCGCCAAGGCACTCACCGCCGCCTTCCAAACCTACTGCGCGTCAGTGAAGAACTAACACTCACCCTTTCCACATCCAGCGTCCGCTTCGGCGGGCGCTTTACTTTGGCCGGATACCCCACAACGCGCAGCGTTGTGGGGTATCCCTTTCCATCATCGTCATCCTGAGCGGAGCATCGCGCACTTTGCGATGCGCAGTCGAAGGACCTGCTTTTGTTCTTGTCGTCATCCCGAGCGAAGCAGCGCCGTCGAGTGACCTGCATGTGTCTTTGGGTGCCCCACACAACACAGTTCACGTGTTGTGTGGGTATTCGCGCGCAAGCGCGAACCGCACTCTGCCCGTAGCGTCTCCATCTTTCGCCCCTGTGCGCGGATACCCCGCAACGCGTAGCGTTGTGGGGTATCCCTTTCAATCATCGTCATCCTGAGCGGAGCATCGCGCACGTGCGATGCGCAGTCGAAGGACCTGCTTCTCTACCGCAGATGCTTATCCCTGCACAGCGAAGGGATAATCCACCGCACTCATCTACTTGCCGGAATAAGCCGATACATCCTGTGAGCCATGTCTGCCCACGCCTTCTCTCCGCTTCCCTTGCCTCGCTCCGCCGAGCTTCCTGCCGCTCCGCTCCGCCACGGCATGGTCGCCGCCAGCCTCCCCATGCAGCGCCTCTGCTCCCAGCTCGAACGCATCGGCCCCTACTTCCGCACCGCGCTCATCACCGGCGAAACCGGAACCGGCAAGGAACTCGTCGCCCGCGCCCTCCACGACCTCTCCCCGGGCGCAAACGGCCCCTTCATCGTCTGCAACGCCGGCGCCATCGTCGAAACCCTCTTCGAGGCCGAACTCTTCGGCCACGTCAAAGGCGCATTCACCGGCGCCACCGCCGACCGCGCCGGACTCTTCGAGGCCGCGCACCGCGGCACACTCTTCCTCGACGAGATCGGCGAAATGCCCCTCGCCACCCAGTCCAAGCTCCTCCGCGCCCTGCAATCCCACGAGATCCTCCGCGTCGGCTCCACCCAGCCTCGCCGCATCGAGACCCGCATCATCGCCGCAACCAACCGCGACCTCAAGGCCCTCACCTCCACCGGACAGTTCCGTCAGGACCTCTTCTACCGCATCAGCATGGTCGAACTCCGCGTCACGCCCCTCCGCGCCCGCCCCGACGACCTCGCCCCGCTCGCCGCGCACTTCGTCCGCCAATTCGCCGCGCAGTACGGCAAGCCCCTCACCGGCATCTCGCTGGCCGCCACCGCCGTCCTTCGCGCCCACCAGTGGCCCGGCAACGTCCGCGAACTCGAAAACGTCCTCGGCAGCGCCGCCATGCAATCCAACGGCCCCCTCCTCGACGTCCACGACCTTCCCCCGCTCGCCTCCCCCTCGCGCCTCGTCGCCTTCCCCGCCATCTCCCCCGACAACCCGCCCCTCCGCCTCGACGATCTCGTCCGCCGCCACGTCCGCCACGTCCTCGAACACTGCGGCGGCAACAAGCTCCGCGCCGCCGACCTCCTCGGCATCTCACGCTCCACCCTCTACCGTATCCTCGACCGCCCCTAGCCCTACGCCGCCCTCCGCATCCGCAGCCATCTCTCCACCGCGTCCTCCGGTTCCTCCTCCATCGGCGTCAGCCTCTCGTACTTCGCCAACACCCCCTCCACAATCCCGCACACCATACCCAGAAAGCTCACCGCACTCGCCTCCGGCATCTCCACCATCTTCTCCATGGCACACACTCCCCTCCCGCACCCCCTCAACCGTGCAGAATCCCTGCCAAATCCCGTTCCGGAACCCCGCCGCCGTCCCGCCGCGCGACAACCATGCAAATGTCCATCAAAACCATGCATTTCACCATGCGCCAGCCATCATTGATCCATCATTAACCCGCCGTTTCACCGTTGAAATACGGCACTTTCGTACCGTCCGCCCACGGCCTGTCCGCCCCGTTCCGCAACACTGTCCCGCCCCCAAACACCGCAATACCGCGTGTTTTGTTAGTCTTAAAGAACAAAGGAACCGCCATGACCGAATCCAAAAAGCAAATCATCACCCCCCGCCAGCAAGCCCCTCAAATCGAAGGACTTAAGATTGCCGTCCTCGGCGCCGGCAAGATGGGCGGCATCCTCCTGCAGGCCTTCCTCAAGACCAGTCTGGTGGCCCCGGAGAACATCACCGCCACCGTCCAGCACCGCGACCGCGCCGTAGCCCTCAGCGCCCAGTACGGCGTGCACGTCGGCACAGACAACCTCGCCGCCGCCAAGAACGCCGATGTCATCCTGCTCGGCGTCAAGCCCATCCAGGTCCTCGCGCTCGTCGAGCAGATTCGCCCCGCCCTGTCTGCCAATACCCTGCTCATCTCCATCGCCGCCTCCGTGCAGACCGCAGCCATCGAAGCCGCCGCCGGCCCCACCGTCCCTGTTATCCGCGCCATGCCCAACACGCCTGCCATGCTCTCCGCCGGCATGACCGCCTACTGCCCCGGCGTGCACGTCCACGCCGCGCAGATGAAGCTCGCCCAGCGCCTCTTCGAGACCATCGGCCGCGCCGTCGTCGTCGAAGAAAAGCACATGGACGCCGTCACCGGACTCTCCGGCAGCGGCCCCGCCTTCATCTACATCATCATCGAGGCCCTCGCCGAGGCCGGCGTCAACGTCGGCCTGCCCCGCGACACCGCCACCCTCCTCGCCGCGCAGACCGTATTCGGCTCCGCGCGCATGGTGCTTGAAACCGGCTACCACCCCGCCATGCTCAAGGACGCCGTCACCACTCCCGCCGGCTGCACCGTGGACGGCATCCTCGAACTCGAAGAGGGCGGCCTCCGCGTCACGCTCATCAAGGCCGTCAAGCGCGCCACCCTGCGCGCCCGCGAACTGGCAAGAGGTTAGTCCGTGTCCTCTTCCCCGCGCACTCCCGGCACGCTGCTGCAACGCCTCGCGTGGATTGCCCTCGCCTGGAACGTCCTCGTCATCCTCTGGGGAGCGCTCGTGCGCGCCACCGGCTCCGGCGCCGGCTGCGGCAACCACTGGCCGCTCTGCAACGGTCAGGTCATCCCGCTCGCGCCCGCCCTCGCCACCCTCATCGAGTTCACCCACCGCTGCATGACGCTCGTGGACGTCCTGCTCGTCGTGGCCGTGCTCGTCGGCGTACTGCGCTTCACACAGCGCGGCCACCGCGCCCGCATCGCCGCCGTCCTCTCCACCATCCTGCTCGTCAACGAAGCCCTCCTCGGCGCGCTGCTCGTCAAACTCGGCTACGTCAACGGCAACCAGTCGCTGGCCCGCGTCTACGTGCTCAGCATCCACCTCAGTAACACGCTGTTGCTCATCGCCGCGCTCACCCTCACCGCCGAACTCCTCCGCCGCGCTCCGTCACGCCAGCGCATCACCGTCCCAACCGGCACACTGCTCTGGATTCTCTCCGGCCTCGCCGCCACGATCCTCGTCGGCGTCACCGGTTCGCTCGCCGCGCTGGGTGACACACTCTTCCCCGCCGCCACGCTCTCCCAATCCATCGCGCAGGACTTCAGCGCCGCCGCACCCTGGCTGCTGCGCTTCCGCTGGACGCACCCCACCATGGCGCTCATCGCCGGGGCCTTCGCCATCTGGAGCATCCTCGCAAGTTACCGCGGCTCGCTCCATCCGCTCGCCAAGGCCGTCGTCGCCCTGCTCTTCTTCCAGTTTGCGCTCGGTTTGGCCGATGTCATACTGCTCGCACCCGCGTGGATGCAGATTGTCCATCTGCTCGGCACCGAGCTTTATTGGATCGCCCTCGTCCTCCTCGCCGCGCATCTGCTCCTCGATGCCCCCGCCGCAGGCTCCGCACGTGCCTGATGCAGCATCTTCCCCACTCCATCCCCGCTGCGGTAGATTGTCCCTGAGGTGAAGGATGTCTGATTCGCTCTTCCCTGCTCTCTCCCGCCGTGGATTCATCGCCGCCGCTGCCGCCGCCGCGCTCCCGCTCATCCTCGATCCCGAGCGCGCCGCCGCCGAGCAGACCGAGAAAAAAATGGAATCCGAAGAGGAGAAAAAGACCCTCCTCAACGCCAACGAGAATCCCCTTGGCCCCTGCGATGCCGCTCTCACAGCCATCTCCACCCTCGGAGCGCGCGCCGGACGCTACGAGTTCCCCGCCACCATCGAACTCGCCAACCTCATCATGGACCAGGAGGGCCTCAAGGAGGGCTACCTCGCGCTCTACCCGGGCGCCAGCGACCCGCTCCAGTTCTCCGTGCTCGCCTTCACGCAGGATGGCCGCAGCCTCGTCACTGCCGACCCCACCTACGAGACGCCCGTGCTCGTCGCACGCGCCGCCAAAGCCTACGTCAACTCCGTTGCCTTGCGCCCCGACCTCTCCCACGACGTCGCGCGCATGGCCGCGGCAGACGCCGACGCCGGCTGCATCTACCTCTGCAATCCCAACAATCCCACCGGCACCGTCACCTCCCGCGACGACATCTACTGGCTGCTCACCCACAAGCCCCGCCGTGCCATCGTCGTCGTGGACGAATCCTACATCCACTTCAGCGATGCCAAGACGGTCCTCGACTTCGCGCTCGACGACCGCGACATCGTCGTGCTGCGCAGCTTCTCCTGCTTCTACGGCCTCGCCGGCCTGCGCATCGGCTTCGCCGTCGCCCGTCCCGACCTGCTCGAACGCCTGCAACTCTACGGACTCAATCCGCTGCCTTTGCCCGGCGTCGTCGCCGCCCGCGCCAGCCTGCTCGATAAGTCGTTGGTCGCTACGCGCAAGGCGCTCAACACTCGCGTGCGCAACGCCACCATGGACTGGCTCCAGCAGCAGGGATTTGACGTCACTCCCTCGCAGACCAACTTCTTCATGGTCAACGTCAAGCGCCCCGCCGAAGAGTATTCCAAACAACTCGCCCACCACAACGTCCTGGTCGGACGCATCTGGCCCAGTTGGCCCAATCACATACGCGTCAGCGTCGGCACCGCCGACGAGATGCGCGCCTTCCAGCACGCCTTCGCGCAGGTCGCCGGACACAAAGGCTGACTGCGCCTCAAGAGCGTCTCCCCATCAGCATGAATTGGATGTGTGTTTGGTAGCGTCATCGGGGATCGAACCCGAACTCTCCGCCTTGAGAGGGCGGCGTGTTAACCAGTTACACCATGACGCCATACCGGTTGACGCACCGTGATTCACGGTGCATTCCCAAATTATACAGCCACTACTGCGCCTTCAGCCGGCCTACAGCCCCAGCTTCTTGACCTCGTCGTTGTAGTACTTGCGGTACAGAATGTCCCACTCCTGCGAGCCTTCCAGAATGATCTTCCGCTGCGATGCAATCTTCTGTCGCGCTGCCGCGTCAATCCGCATCTCCTCAGCCAGCAGCTTCTCCAGATGCTTGCGCGCCTCCTGCCGGATGACGTTCCGTTCCTCCAGAAAGTCGCACTCCTTGATCTCCGCCAGCGTGTCGGCCACCGTGTGGGCCAGCTTGTTCAGCTTGTCGCGCGTAATCCTCATAGCACCGCCTTGTACTTCCGCGCCAGCTCGTTCTTCACCTTCTTGAACATCTCCGGGTAGCTCGCGCCGGTCTTCCGCATGTCGTCCTGGAATGCCTCCAGAATCTCCCGCACCTCTTCGTTGATGCGGTCCTCCAGCATCATCTCGTCCAGCATCGCGGCCGACACGCGTTCGTTCAGCACGTTGGCCTGCTGGGTGGAGATAACCTTGGCCTCCAGCAGGTGCTTCACCGTCTGTTTGGCCAGATATCCTACGTAATCCCGCGAGAAAATCATCGCTTTTTACTATAACACGCTGATTCTCGGACGTTTCTCCGCCATTTCCACCGTCTACCCCACTCTCCCACCCATCCACCGCGTTTTGTGACACAATACTTTTTCCATGGAACTGCATCCCGAAAATCTCGTCACCCTCAAGGACGACATGGTCGCCTTCATCGCCGGACATGGCCTGCGCCGCATGCCCGGCCGCGTCGGAGAAGACGTCCCCTGCGTCGTCTTCGAGGACGAGGGCAATCCCGACGCATGGAAAGACTTTGTCGAGTTGGCCAAGTCCTCCGGCTCGCTCTTCGTCACCATGAACGACTACGTCCTCACCAAGTCCGACCTCGAGGACCTCATCGAAACCCTGCGCGACGACGCCCCCAAGAGCGCCGAATCCTCCGACCTCGACGAGTCGCTCTTGCTGGTCAACTACGTCGGCCGCACCGGATACCTCCAGCTCGGCTTCGGCTACCACGGCATCCTCTACATCTACGAGATCTCCACCGCCTGGTACAGTCGCTTCCAGCGCCTCATGGCCTCCCTCGGCATGAGCGGCAACATCACCGTGGACGGCCGCGACACAGACGAATAAGCCGACGCGCTCGGCGTCGGCCCATTCATCTCATCCAGTTGCATCGCAGTCAGTACTACTCCGCCGGTGGCGCTTCGTCTCCCTCGGCGCGCTCCCGTCCGTTCGGGTGCCGCGCCGCCCACTCCTTCTGCGAAATCGTCGTCAGGTGCCCGTCCTTCGTCACGTACACAAACTCATGCACGTTCACCGTCAGGTCGCAGGTGTTCAGGTGCGTGTCGCCGCCCATGCCGTGGCTCAGCACCGTCAGCTCAACCGGCTCCTTCTTCCACTTGGCCGGAAAGAACTCTCCGCCAAACGACACGCCCAGCTTCTCGTCGCAGTTGTACTCGAACTCCACGCCGTTCACCTGCCCGCCGTTGTTGATGCGACCGCGCCCGGTGCCGTGCGTGCCCCAGCGGGTGGTGTCCGTGTGGGTCTGCAGGATGGTCAGTTTGATGGTGTAGTCCGCCGGATTCTTGTCGGCACTGCGTGCGGAAACGGCAAACAGCAACAGTACTACGGGGAAGATTGCATGCTTCAGTTTCATGGTTCACCTCGGGGAAGATAAGAACAAATTACACTCGTATTGTCGGAGTGGCAACACTCCACACGCTCCACCCATGCCCGACGCCCCGCCGCCAACCCGCTGGCTTCTCCCCACGCCCGACCCCGCAGCCATCGCCGCGCTCGCCGCCGCCGCCAACGTGCCACACACCGTCGCCGAGCTGCTCCTCGCTCGCGGCATCTCCACATCAGCCGCCGCAGCCGATTTCTTCTCCCCCACGCTCGCCTCCCTCCTCGACCCCTACCTCATGCTCGGCATGTCCGCCGCCGTTGCCCGCATCCAGCACGCCGTCGCTCACTCCCAGCCCATCCTCATCTACGGCGACTACGACGTGGACGGCACCACCGCCATCGTCCTCCTCAAGACCGCCATCGAGCGCCTGCCCACGCCCACCGGCTCTCCCGCCGACGTCCGCTTCCACGTCCCCCACCGCCTGCGCGAGGGCTACGGCATGCAGTCCTCCGTGCTCGCCGACTACGCCGCTGCCGGCGTCCGCTTGGTCGTCAGCGTGGATACCGGCGTCCGCGCCTTCGCCGCCGCCGACGAGGCTCGCCGCCTCTCGCTAGACCTCATCGTCACAGACCATCACCTCCCCGACGACGACAAGGGCATCCCCGACGCGCTGGCCGTCCTCAACCCCAACCAGCCCGGCTGCACCTACCCCAACAAGGAACTCTGCGGCGCGGGCGTCGCCTTCAAGCTCGCTCAGGCGCTGCTCAGCGCCGCCGCCGCCACGCCCGACGAACGCGACCGCCTCCACTCCCGCCTGCTGCCCTCCTTCCTCAAGATGCTCGCCATCGCCACCATCGCAGACTCCGTGCCCCTGCGCGGCGAGAACCGCGCCATCGCCGCCATCGGCCTCCGCGAGCTGCTTACCCCCTCGCAGCCCGGCCTGCGCGAACTCATGCGCCTCGCCGACCTCGACCCCGCCA
>Ga0316218_1000629_pt1 | contig 45708 bp, 41 predicted proteins | sample TBH18003metaG_FD_203634 | JGI IMG/M metagenome (GOLD analysis project Ga0316218, IMG submission 203634) | Freshwater microbial communities from Trout Bog Lake, Wisconsin, USA - TBH18003 | ecosystem: Environmental > Aquatic > Freshwater > Lake > Hypolimnion/Profundal zone | place: USA: Wisconsin... | reverse complement strand
GTTTGTGCCTCCAGCCATTGGCGGGAATAAGCTATTGTGGCGGGATGCACAAGGGCATTAAGCTGCTGTAATAATTCCGGCTGCTGATAGACTATAGCGGAAAGTTTTTCCCGGTTCAGCTTGTTGTTGGTGTAAATATCATTGCCGAATAATGCACTGATACCTTGTATCAGTGCAGGGTCATTATCGGTAAGGTAGCGGGCGGCATCGTCTGCATTAAACACAGGTATGCCAAGTGCTATGAACACCTGGCATACAACTGATTTTCCGGAGCCGATACCTCCTGTGATCCCTGCTTTAAGCATACAGGAAATGATTTAAGATTACTTAGTGGTAGCCGGTGTGATGCCTGCTGCCGCGTCTGCCTTCTTGCGGGCTGCTGCGGTCATTTCCATAGATACAGCTGAGCGATCAATGGTCATAAATGTACCACGGCTGATCTCTACCTGTAAGGTGCCATCGTCATTAGACTTGTTGATGCGGGCGTGTATGCCTGCGGTAGTTACCACCTGCTCGCCTACATTCATGCTGTCTGCAAATTTCTTCTGGTCTTTAGCGCGCTTTGCCTGCGGGCGTATCATAAAGAAATACATAACCACGAACATGCCTACCATTAAGAAAACCGATCCGCCTATGCCGCCCGGTGCGCCACCGGCCTGTAACATTACTGTTGCTAAATTCAATTGCATTTTATTTGATTGTTATGATGAGAAAATATTTACTGTTGATTACCCTCTTTATTTACTTACTCTCTACCTCTGCGTTAATGTAGAGCATTTCTACGTTCTTATTCGTATTGGTGCGTATAGTCACAGATTTTGACTGATGACCCTTCTTTCCTGCCGAGTTGAAGGTAACCTTCATTATAGCCGACTTACCCGGCAGCACCGCATCATGCGGGTACTCCGGTACTGTACAGCCACACGATCCATTTGCCGAAGCTATGATGAGCGGGGTTTTTCCGTTATTGGTAAAAGCAAAATCATAAGACACCACTTCGCCTTCATGCATTGTGCCGAAGTTGTGCAGCGTATCCGTAAAATCCATGGTGGGCTTGCGCGCGGCAGCCACGGTATCTACTCCGCCTGCTGTTGCAGGGTTGTTCACTATGCTTGTTGGCAAATGAGTTTTACCATCATTGCTGTTAGTTACGGGGTTATTACACGCACACAATGCGAGCAACGAAATAACAAATATGCGCTTCATTCTATTCCTGTTTTTATTGTTACAAACTTATGATCTTAGTCATTCCGATAGCTAGCTATGGGGATGAACAATGACCTGTCAACAAATTAACCTATTAACCTATTAACCTATTAACTAATTACCCAATCATCCCCCTGTCCGTTTTATTTACCTTTTTATCTTTCACCAGGTCTTTAAGTATATTGTCCAGTACACCATTTACAAACTGCCCGCTTTGTGGCGTGCTGTATTGTTTGGCTATGTCTATGTACTCGTTGATGGTGACCTTAGTGGGTATAGTATTAAAATAGAGGAATTCACTCACGCCCATACGCAGCAGCAGCAGGTCTATCAGCGCCACACGCTCTTTGTCCCAGTTATTCAGGCGCGGCTCTATCAGTTCCATGGTATAGGCATCTTTTTCTGTTACAGCCTGTAGCAGCTCATGCGCGTATTCTTTCTTCTCTCCCGACAGCAAATTCTGGAAATTCACTTTTGAGTTGCTCTTAAAGAAATTCTGCATCAGCATGATGATCAGTTCGCTGTCATCTTCCCAGCCCGGCAGTTCATCCGTAAAATGGGAAAGCAGTCCTTCACTTTCCAGCACCAGCTTTTCCCATATGTATTGTATGATCTCTTTTTCCTGTGCCGGGGTATGCTCTTTCGCTTCGGTATAGGTGGCGTAGGTATCACTGGCTTTCAGTTGCAGGTATATCTTCTTTACCCAGCCTTCATCAATAAACCGCTCCAGCTTATCTTTTTTGATCTTCTCATTAAAAGACGCATTGGCAAACATCTTCTGTACAAAGCTGTTGGCAGCTATCTGCGTACTCACATTCATATCTGCAGCGGTAGGTAGGTATTTCGATGAGCTCCTGGCGGCATCCGTTTCTGCATATTGGGCTATACGCAATGAATAAAGAACACTTACGGTAAATATTTCCAACACATGCTCCAACTTATCATTCAGTATCCGTATAGCAGCTTGTTTATTGCCCTGCGCCCCATCTTCAAGCGCCGACAGCTCATAGAGCGTTTGCATCACTTTTACCCGGATATTCCTTCGGCTGATCATATTATATAACTAAAGAACCTATTGTGAGGCGCAAAGGTAATAAAAATGAGGCAAAAGGCGGTTAAATACCCGCTAATTTTTAGTAGAAACCATTAAATGTAAGGATATATTTACTGATAAGCCTGCTATTGCATAGATGGATATGCTTGCTTCCTGTAAACTCGCTTTATTTTTTACTGTTTAGTTTTTACTTTTGGAAGCAATGGCAAAGAAACCCAATAATCAACCGTTACCCAAACCGGCACAGGCAAAAGCGCCGGTTGTTACTAAAACCGCAGCCGCTCCCAAAGAATGGTTTACCGTTACCAACCTGTGCATAGCGCTCGGCAGTATTTCCGTTTTGCTATACATCAATACACTGAGCAATGGCTATGTGCTGGACGATGTGATGGTGCTCAAGGATAACCTGATCGTAAAGAAAGGCATTAGCGGCATAGGCGAGCTGCTGACCACACCCCATATGCGGGGTTACCTCATCATACCTAATGACCTGTACCGCCCGCTGTCGCTGGTGATGTTTGCTATAGAGTATTCCTTGTTTGGGCTTAACCCCGCATGGAACCACTTTTTCAGTGTCCTCACTTTTGCGGGCTGCGTAATGATGCTATTCCTCTTCCTCGATAAATTCTTCGACCGTAAAAAAACAGTGATCGCATTTGTGGCGGCCCTGGTGTTTGCGGTACACCCTATACACACCGAAGTGGTGGCCAATATCAAAAGCCGTGATGAGCTGCTGTGCTACTTCTTTGCCTTCTGGGCCATGAATGCCTTTATGAATTATATGGACAAGGGAAAGGTAACCGCCCTGATAGGTGGTACTGTTTTGCTCTTTCTTTCTTATATCTCCAAGGAGACTGTTATCACCTTCCTCGCTATTATTCCATTGGTGTTCTTCCTGTATCACAATACCTATAAAAAACGCGCGATCCTCATCATGGCTGGCACTGTAGTGTCTACCATTTTGTTTTGGGTTATTCGCACCATTGTACTAAATAAGTATGATGCTAATCATTTGGATACCGGTATAGACTTTATGGACAATGCGCTGGTGGGTGCGCCAAGCGCCATTTCCCGTATAGCTACTGAGTTTGTGATCATTGGCAAATACCTTTCCCTGATGTTCATACCATATCCGCTGCTTTGCAACCACTCTTACAACAGTATACCTTTCTCCGGACTTGGCGATATATGGTTCTGGCTGTCTATAGCGGCTTACCTTTTTATGGCTTATGTTGTGGTTACCAGGTTGATGAAAGACAAGAAAGATATGCTGGCCTTCAGTATCATCTTTTTTGTGGTCACGCTTTCCCTGTTCTCCAACTTTCCGTTACTGATGGGTGCCGAGCTGGCAGAGCGTTTTGCCTTCTTTGCATCTACAGGCATTTGTATCGCTGCCGCCCTGGCCGCAGAGCATTGGGTCATTAAAGAAAAAGCAAATGAACTTACCATCCTGAAAAGCAAAAAGGTGCTGCTGATGCTGGTGCCGCTGGTGCTCGTATTTGGTGGTATGACTGTAGCGCGCAATGCTGATTGGAAAGACGACTACAACCTGTACAAAACGGATGTTGAAAAATCGCCCAATGACAGCAGGCTGTACCAATACCTGGCTACGGCCATTGCCGAGAATAAGTATCCCGATGAGCCGGATACTACCAAGCGCCACGAGATGGATAAAGAGAGCGTGGGCTACCTGCAAAAAGCATTATCCATATATCCCGATTTCTCTGAAGCGCATGTGGAACTGGGCAGGATATACGACCGTGAACATATGTACGACTCTGCAGTTATACATGATGAGCGGGCCCTGAAGCTGAAACCAATGAATGCCACCGCCAATAACAATTTAGGCAGTGTGTACATTACTATGGGCAAGTACCGGGAAGCTATACCTTATTTGAAGGCATCGCAAATGGCGAACCCCAATTTTAAATTTGTGTACCTCAACCTGGCCCGCTGCTACAAACAGTTACAGGTATTTGATTCTGCCGTGATAAACTACCGGCAGATGCTGTCGCAGTTTGGCCCTGATGATTATGATGGCAACAAAGAGCTGGCCACGGTCTATTTCCTACAACAAAAATATGATTCTGCCGAGGCACAGTTTGCACATGTGGTAGCATTGAAACCTGATGATCCGGATACCTGGAATATATATGGCGCATCTTACCTCAACACAAAGAAATACCCGCAGGCCATCGAGCAGTTTAAAAAGGCGATAGCGATAAACCCTAATTATATCAACGCATATTCTAACCTCGGCAGGGCGTATTATTTATCAGGCCAGTATCAATTGGCTATTGATATACTTACCAAAGAAGTGTCCCTCAATCCGCAGAACGGCAGAGATGTTCCCTATATCGCCTTATCTTACCAGAAACTGGGCAATATGGCAATGGCCCGCCAATATGAGGTTGTGGCCAAAAAGGTGTACTCCGATTTTAAGCTGGAGTGATGTTAACAAAAGGTTGGGGCAGGGTATAGCAATGAATAGTATGTTTTTGCGTTCACGGTTAAAACACGGGATATGAGCAAACTGCTGAAATTGTTATCGTTTATACTCGTTGCTATACTCGCAGGCTGCGATGGAGCCAAATATCCTATTGATGACCCGGCTGTGATAAAAACAGATGATCGCCTGCTGGGCAAGTGGGGCGAAAAAAAGCACGGCCATGAATATTGCTGTATCTCAAAAACCGATGACTATCATTACTTCATTGCTATGCTATCAAAGAAAAAAGATATGGTAGATAGTCAAACGGCTTTTTTATCGGTAATAGACAGCGCCCGTTTTTTGAATATAAGGAGTGAAAATGATGAGCATGTGCCCAGCTATATGTTTCTTAGAATTATAGACATCAATGCTAAAAAAATAACTGTGGCCGGTATAAAAGACACAACTCTGAAATCCATGAACAGCCCCGCAGAAATAAGGACATACATAACCCGGCATCTCAATTTGCCTGCATTTTATGGAGATACTACTATACTGTATAAAGTGAAATAATGCTCATTATTAAATAACTTAGCAACATGAACAAATGCTACTCTATTATTTTACTGTTGCTGTGCGCTGTGTGCATTGGTGGCTGCGATTATGTGGCCCGGTATCCGATAGATAAACCTGCCCTAATAAAAATGGATACCCGCATGTTAGGTATCTGGAAGCTGACAGAAGACACTTCTACGCAAAATTATTTTGTGATCGAGAGAAAGGACGACTTCAACTGTAAGGTCACCTATATGAACAGGTATGGTGAGAATCCACAGTACGCACATTTTCCTGTATTCTTTTCCATGGTAGACAGCGTTCCCTTTTTTAATGTTTCCTATCGGGATTATAGCGCTTCAGGATATTTCTTCCTCAAAATATTGGAGTTTAATGTTAATGTACTCACGGTAGCCATGTATGCAGATAGCAACCTGCTGCAGACAAAAACGCCGGGAGATGTGCGGGAATCAATTCATAAAAATCTGAACGACCCGCGCTACTTCAAACAGGTATATCATTTCCGCAAAGTATTCAACTTCACCAGCTGCATCAGTCTTACAGATCCTCCGCCACCACCAACACCTGATGACGAAGAGGAACATCACCACCATCACGATGCACCTGCAAAATAGCATACTTCTTTATGGCAATAAAAATGCGCGTGATCATCACGCGCATTTTTTAGTTACTATAATCATGTTTTTTACGCAGCTTCATTGCGCATTACTACCACACCATCAAACACATCTATCAGCACAGGCTTGGCTTTGTCTATCTCACCGCCTATTATCTTCCTGCTCAGCATATTGATGATATCTTTTTGTATGACCCTTTTGAGCGGCCTTGCGCCATATTGCGGGTCAAAGCCACGCTGCACCAGGTAATCCAGCGCATAATCAGTGAATTGGAGGTCTATGCCTTGTGCGAGCAGTTGCTTCTGCAACTGCTGCAGCTGTATACGGATGATGCCCTTTATCTCCTTCTTCATCAACGGATGGAACAGTATGATGTCATCTATACGGTTCAGGAATTCCGGCCTTAGTGTCTGCTTCAACAATTCCGTCACCTGGTCTTTGGTGGCATCCATCACGGTATCTATATCCTTATCTTTAAGATCGGCAAAGTTTTCCTGTATGATGTGGCTGCCCAGGTTGCTCGTCATAATGATGATGGTGTTTTTGAAGTTCACCACACGGCCTTTGTTATCCGTAAGGCGGCCATCATCCAGAACTTGTAGCAATACATTGTATACATCAGGGTGCGCTTTCTCTATCTCATCAAGTAATATCACAGAATATGGTTTCCTGCGCACTGCCTCTGTAAGCTGGCCGCCCTCATCATAGCCCACATAGCCCGGAGGGGCGCCTACCAGGCGGCTTACACTGTGTTTCTCCTGGTATTCGCTCATGTCGATGCGGGTCATCATGGAATCATCGTCAAAGAGTATCTCCGCCAGCGCCTTGGCCAGCTCTGTTTTGCCCACACCTGTAGTACCGAGGAATATGAACGAGCCTATAGGTTTGCGTGGGTCCTGCAAGCCTGCACGGCCACGGCGTATAGCATCTGATACCGCTGTTATAGCTTCTTCCTGGCCTATCACCCGCTTGTGCAGTTCGTCTTCCAGGTTCAGTAATTTTTCGCGCTCGCTGGTCAGCATTCTTTGTACAGGTATTCCTGTTGCTTTGGCTACATTCTCGGCTATATCTTCCGCATCTACTTCTTCTTTCATCAGCAGCTTGTGCTGGCTGTCCATCTCGCTCAGCTGTTTCGACATATCGTCTATCACAGCCTGCTCCTGCTGCACCTTGCCATAGCGTATCTCAGCCACACGGCCATAGTTGCCTTCACGCTCAGCCTGTTCGGCCTCCAGTTTCAGGTGTTCCAGGTTCGTCTTCGCTTTATTTATCTTATCTACAATGTCTTTTTCTTCCAGCCACTTCGCTTTCAGCGTATCCCGCTGTACAGCAAGCAGCGATATGTCCTGGCTCAGCTCTTTCAGCTTCACATCGTCCTTCTCTCTTTTTATGGCCTCACGCTCTATCTCCAGTTGGCGTATCTTACGTTCCAGCTCATCCAGCGCTTCGGGCATAGAGTTCAGCTCCAGTTTCAGCTTTGCTGCGCTCTCATCTATAAGGTCAATGGCCTTATCCGGTAAAAAGCGATCCGTTATATATCTATGCGATAATTCCACCGCAGCAATAATAGCTTCGTCCTTAATGCGTACCCTGTGGTGGCTTTCATACCTGTCCTTTAACCCACGTAGTATGGATATGGCATCTTCAGGGCTCGGTTCATCCACCAGCACCTTTTGAAAACGCCTTTCCAGCGCCTTGTCTTTCTCAAAATATTTTTGATACTCCGTAAGGGTGGTAGCGCCTATAGCGCGCAGCTCGCCACGTGCCAGGGCGGGTTTCAGTATGTTGGCAGCATCCATAGCGCCTTCCATGGCTCCTGCGCCTATGAGAGTATGTATCTCGTCTATAAACAGGATCACAGCGCCATCACTTTCGGTCACCTCTTTGATCACTGATTTCAGCCTTTCTTCAAATTCGCCCCGGTATTTGGCACCCGCCATCAGCGAACCCATATCCAGTGCAAAGATGATCTTTGATTTCAGATTATCAGGCACATCACCATTAATGATGCGGTGCGCAAGGCCCTCTACAATTGCGGTCTTACCTACACCTGGTTCGCCCACGAGAATTGGGTTGTTCTTAGACCGGCGGGAGAGTATGTGCAGGGTGCGCCTTATTTCTTCATCGCGGCCTATGACGGGGTCCAGCTTGCCATTGCGTGCCATCTCGTTCAGGTTCTTGCTGTAGCGTTGCAGGGCATTGTATTGCTGGTCTGATGTCTGTGAGTTTACAGTGCCGCCTTTTCTCAATTCTTTTATAGCTGCGGTCAAGCCTTTTTCAGATAGACCGGCATCCTTCAGCAACTTGCCGGTATCATCATTTACCTGCAATATAGCAATGAGGATATGCTCCGGCGTTACAAACTCATCACCAAAGGTCTTCATGATATTCGCGGTGCGCAGCAATGCGCTGTTTGCTTCGCGGCCTATATTTTGCGCTGGCTCGCCCCCCTGCATTTTGGGCAGGCGTTTTGTTTGTTCTTCCAGTTTTGTTTCCACAAAGCCTATGTTCACATTGTTTTTCTTGAGCAGGTAAGATACAGGCCCTTCATTGTCATTCAGCAACGCCTTCAGCAGGTGCGCCGTTTCTATAGCCGGACTTTGATCGTTAAATGCCAATTGCTGTGCCTGCTGCACAATTTCCTGGGCCTTTATAGTAAAGTTGTTTAAGTTCATACCATTATCTCCATAAAAAACGTTCCAAAATAATCATTCGGAATAATTGTCATATAAATATAGAAATTAACGACAGTATGGCTTAGAAATCGTGTGGCGACTGAAAATGTAGCAGGATTTGATGATCAAAAGTCAGATTAGAACTTTTAGAAAGTTCTAATCTGAACATATAGTTATACAAGCATTACGCAACTGCTTGCACAAACTCCACTCCCTCACTCACTTTCTCCGGCACATAACCCTCTATTATCCCCTCCGGAGATAGGATAATAGACACGCCCGCTTGCTTCCACCAGTCATCTTTAAACAATTCACTGAAGTGCAATACCCCCGTTATGTGGCAACGGTTCTCATTGCTGCTCCATTCGTATATCTTATCAAACCGCTCGTGCTGCACATGAAACAGCCCTTTAAAACTGATGGTCACCTTCAGATAAAAGTCATCGCTTACTTCAGATGGCGTTTGGTACAGCAGTTTCTTGTACTCGTACCGGTAGTTGTAGCGCAGCGCCGATAGATCGCTCAGCACCGCAGAAGCGGTAGGGTATCCCCCCGCACCCTTGCCATAGAAAAACTGCTTATCTGCCAGGCTGCTTTCTATTACCACGCCGTTGTATTCATTTTTTACGGTGCATAGCTGGCTGTTCTTTACAAACTGCGGTAGTACAAATGCTGCCACCTTGCCATCTTGCAGCTTGTGCGCCTGCGCCACAAGTTTTATCTCGTAGCTCTTCTCTTTGGCAAAAGCTGCATCATCGGCATGTAGGTTCTGTATGCCGGTATGCACTATTCCGGCGGGGTTGGCTATTATGCCATAAGCATGGGTGAGCAATATGCTTAGCTTATTCACTGCATCTATACCATTCACATCCAGTGATGGGTCGCTTTCCGCGAATCCTTCCTGCTGTGCCTGCAGCAAAGCCAGGTCGAATGACTTCTGTTCCTCAAATACTTTAGTGAGTATGTAATTGGTTGAGCCATTCACAATACCGCTGATACTTTGCAACAGGTCATTGTCATAATACTCCTCCAGGTTGCGTATTACCGGTATGCTTGCGCAGCAGGCCGCCTCATACAGGAAGGGTACATCATACTGCTGTTGCAGTGATATGAGTTCCTCGATGTGGTTGGCAATCAGTTTTTTGTTTGCGCTCACCACGGCCTTTCTGCCTGCCAACGCGGTAGTAACAATAGTGTATGCGGCATCTGCATCGTCTATCAGCTCGATGATCACATTGATGCTTTTATCGTTAAGCAGTTCCTTAGCATTTGTGGTAAACAGCTCTGCCGGTGCATTCCTTTTTTTATCGGCGTGCTTGATGCAGACTTTCTTTATTTGCGCGTTAAGAGTAGGCGTGTGGGCCAGTACTTTGTACAGCCCTTCGCCCACTACGCCAAAGCCAAAGAGGCCAATGTTCAATTTTGTTTGTTGATTTTGTATAGACATGGTGATAATGTGTTTAATGTGAAAAATGTGATGGAATGTGATGGAATGCCTGCCTCATGGAATTTACAGAAATGAAGCAATGTGATGCCTGTTGTTACAGCAGGGTTACTTCTTTGCGGTTGGCAACTGTAACCTTATTCAACGCCTGCTCTATGTCTTTGATCAGGTCTTCGGCATCTTCCAGTCCAACGCTTAGGCGTATCAGGCTATCGGCTACACCGGCTGCCTGTCGTTTTTCTACAGGTATGCTCTTGTGCGTCATAGTCGCAGGGTGACACAGCAGGCTTTTTACTCCGCCCAGGCTTTCAGCCAGCTTAAAGTATTTGGTACCTGTTACCACTTTCTTTGCAGCATCCTCTGTGTCCTGCTTCAGCGTAAAGGATACAATACCGCCAAACCCGCTTTGCTGCCTTGCTGCAATATCATGGTTCACATGTGTCTTTAGGCCGGGGTAATATACAGCATCAACAGCCGGATGCTTTTGGAGATACTCTGCTACTATTTGCGCATTGCGGCTATGTTCTTTCACGCGCAGGTGCAGCGTTTCTACACCGCGTATCACCAGCCAGCTATCGTGTGGCGATAGTATAGCCCCACTGGCGTTCTGTATGAATTTTATCCTGTCGCCAAGCTCCTGTGTCTTGGTTACTACCAGGCCCGCTATCAGGTCGCTGTGGCCGCCCAGGTACTTTGTGGCACTGTGTACTACAATATCTGCGCCTAGTAGCAGTGGTTGTTGCAGGGCTGGTGAGGCGAATGTATTATCCACACACAGCCATGAGCCGTTCTGCTTGGCTACTTTAGCTATAGCTTCAATATCGCTGACCTTTAGTGTGGGGTTGGTTGGGGTTTCCAGCCATACAAACTTTGTCTTTGGTGTTATGGCATTTACTACATTCACTACATCGGTAGTATCTACGTAGTTCACCGTTATGCCAAACTTCGCATAGATGTGTGTGAACAGGCGAAAGGCACCTCCATAAATATCATCCACAGCCAGTATCTCATCGCCGCTTTCCAGTAGCTTCACTACTGCGTCTATGGCTGCCAGGCCGCTGGCAAAGGCATAGCCCGCTGCGCCGCCTTCCAGCTCTGCAATAATTTTTTCCAGTACAGCTCTCGTAGGGTTGTTGCTGCGGGCATAGTCGTAGCCTTTGTGTTCGCCGGGTGCGTCTTGTACAAACGTGGATGTCTGGTATATCGGTACGGAAATGGAACCTGTCAGCGGATCTACCGGTATGCTGTGTATCAGTTGTGTTGCGTTGCTCATCTTGCTTTGGTTTTTACGTGGTTAAAGAATAAAAATTCCATATCACCACTTACCAAAAAAGACTACCGGTAGTACTTTTTCACTGTCCCTCCTCGAGTAGGTACAATAAAAAAGCTCCACCGACAAATCAGAGGAGCTTGAGTTATTTGAACCCGCCACAAGCGGAGATCAGCAACTATTGCGTCTGACTTATCTCTCCCAACGATTATGTTAGGATGGAATTAGCACCAGTTTCCGAATTTGCACCCGGAGAGGTTGCTAAGGCTTCACAGGGCCATGACCCTCTGCCTTTCTTGATAAGTGATATTAAAGAACTGGTGCAAAGGTAACAGCAGCAAAACTTATTTTCCAAATTTATTTTCTAAAATAATTTTACAACGATCATTAAATGCGGCGTAAAACATTGACCAGCAAAGGGTTTGGCGGGTCTTAAAAATTTTATAACTTTCCCCATTTCAAGCGGAGGCTATTGCTCACAACAGATACCGAACTCATGGCCATAGCGGCTCCGGCTATCATCGGGTTAAGTAAAAAACCATTCACAGGGTATAGAATTCCGGCAGCCAACGGTATGCCAATGATATTATACACAAATGCCCAAAAGAGATTTTGACGAATGATCCGTATTGTTTTCCTCGAAAGGTATATTGCATTCGGTATATGATTCAGGTCGGAGGAAATGAGGGTCATCTTAGCCACATCCATGGCAATATCTGTTCCCTTGCCCATAGCGATGCTGATGTCTGCCACAGCCAGCGCTTCGCTGTCATTAATGCCGTCACCCACCATGGCTACTATCTTTCCCTGCTGCTGCAAATTTTTCACAAACTTCGCTTTCTGCGTGGGCGATGTTTCCGCTTTGTAATTTTTTATGCCCGCTTCCTGCGCTATCACTTTTGCGGCTTGTTCGTTATCCCCGGTGAGCATGTATGCCTCTATGCCCATTTGCTGCAAACGTGCTATAGCAGTCGCTGATGATGGTTTTATTTTGTCTGTGATTGCTACTAATCCTAACGCTTTGGAGTGATCTGTAAACCAGATAATGGTGTTCGCTTTTTCAGCCGCAGCTTGTGCTGCTTCTTTGAGGTCAGCGGGTATAGCAATGTTCATAGATTCTATGAACTTGCTGCTGCCCGCAAAGAATATCGCTTTTTCGTGCAGCGCAGTCACGCCGCCGCCTGTGATGCTGCTGAACATAGTAACAGGTGCCGGTGTAACACCTTTTTGTTTCAAATATCGTGTCACGGCGGCGGCAAGAGGATGTTCAGATTGCTGCTCCAGCCCGTATAGGATGGCAGATAGTTGCGGCTCGTTCGCTCCTGATGCCCATTGCAGGCTGGTCACCTCGGGGTGGCCTTCTGTTATCGTTCCTGTCTTGTCTAAAACAATAGCGTTTATTTTGTGTGCGGTCTCCAGGCTTTCGGCATCTTTGATCAGTATGCCGTTTTCTGCACCCTTGCCCATACCTGCTATCAATGCAGTCGGCGTGGCCAATCCTAATGCACAGGGGCAGGCTATCGCAAATACCGTAACCATTGCCAGCAACCCGTGCGTAAAGCCATTATTGCCTCCGGCAATTATCCATACCACAAGACTAAGCAAAGCTATCCCGATAACCACAGGCACAAATATCGCAGCTATTTTATCCACCTGTTTTTGCACCGGTGCTTTGCTGCCCTGGGCTTCCTGCACGGTTTTAATTATGGCAGCCAATAGTGTTTCTGTGCCTATTTTTTCGGCCTTGATGGTGATGCTTCCTTTCTGGTTTATTGTTCCGGCCAAAACTTTATTACCGACAGTTTTCTCAACTGGTATTGGTTCGCCCGATATCATACTTTCATCAACAAAAGAACTGCCCGTGAGGACGCTGCCATCTACCGGTATTTTTTCTCCCGGCCTCACCAGCAGCGCGTCATTTACCTGCACATCTGCCTGCAATATTATTTCTTCTGTCTTATCTGCTTTCAGGCGGATCACTTTATCCGGTTGCAGGCCTATTAGTTTTTTTATTGCAGATGAAGTATTGGCTTTAGCGCGCTCTTCCAATAATTTTCCAAGCAAAATAAACGTGATCACTACCGCCGATGCTTCAAAGTACACATCCGCAGCAAGTCCCTTATCTGTCCAGTATCGGGGGTATAGCGTATTGAAGACACTGAATAAGTAAGCTATGCCCGTACTTAGTGCCACAAGTGTATCCATGTTGGCTGTGCCGTGCCTGGCTTGTTTCCACGCGCCAATGAAAAACTGCCTGCCAAAAATGAGGACAACAGGTGTAGCCAACAACCACATAATGTAGCTTGCGTAGGCCATATGCATGCCCGCCATCGCGATCCATACGATGGGGAAAGTGCATATAACAGATAAGGTCGTACACAACCGCAATTGTTTATAGGATTTGTTGTTGATCTCGGCGATGTTACCGGGTGTGGCTGCATCTTTTTGAATGATCAGGTCGTACCCTGATGCCTGCACTGCAGCTTTTACAGATTCGATACTTGTTGCTTCAGGGTCGTATTCTACTAGTGCTGTATTATTCGCCAGGTTCACACCGGCTTTAATAATCCCTTTCTGTGCGTTAATTGTTTTTTCTACCGTGGCTACACAAGATGCGCAGTGCATCCCGGTTACCGGAAATATTTTCTTTATAGTAGCCATTATATTTACATTACCGGACAAAGATCGCGCCGTGAAATCAAAATCCTCTCATCGGGGTATAGCATAAATAGATACCACCTCACTTAATAGCGGTGATTTTCATCAGCGTCGTAACTAAAAATGAGAAAGCCGCTTCCTGCAAGAAAGCGGCTTTCTCATTTTTATAGAGAATTACTATTGAAAATCACTTTTGAAGAAGAAGAAATAAGGTGCAGCCCACATTACTTCAGTATTTTTCTCATAACCTATTACGTTACGGTTGGCATCCTGTATGGTGCCATCAGCTTTCACATATCCTATGGCCTGGTTTTGGGCATTAGTGATCGTATAGCTGTAGGTATGCTCACCATCAGAATTAATGTTGCCTAAGAGCTTATGATTGGCATCCTGCAGTTCGTGCCCCTGCATTAAATAGCCTATTACCTGTTTGTCTTTATTCAGCACAGAGGTCATGGCATTTTCAACTTTGAATTGCCCCTTAAATTGGTTAGAAGCACTTGTGATAGTACCACCCATTATATAACCGATAATGTTGTGATGGCTGTCCTTGATTGAATGATCATCATTTTGTGCATCTTGCGCATAGGCCAGGGTTGTGCCGCTGCAAAGTAAAATAAATAGGAGTTTTTTCATTTTTTGAGTTTTAAAGTGAATGCAAGATAAGTTATTTTTCATATAAAGTCCCCTTTTTTTTATATCTGTTCTTCTGAACTTCTGAAAGTGCTGTTGTAAGCCATTAAACTATAATTACGGGTTAATATTTTGATCTATATCAAAACCATAAAAATTTATGCACATCGTTATTAACATAGTGGATTTTGAGCCTTTAATAGTTGTTCTTTTTTCAATTTATTACGGCTATTAAACATTATATTTGCACATCTTTTTTTAATACCGGAACATGGATCAAAACAACGAAGAATTATTACCACAGGAAACCCCCGAAGAAGGCAATAAAATAATACAAATAAACATTGAGGAGCAGATGAAGACCGCTTACATAGATTACTCTATGTCGGTGATCGTAGGCCGCGCCTTGCCCGATGTGCGCGATGGTTTAAAGCCCGTGCATCGCCGTGTGCTTTTCGCCATGCACGAACTCGGAAATACTTTCAACAAACCATATAAGAAGTGCGCGCGTATAGTAGGTGAGGTACTTGGTAAGTACCACCCTCACGGCGATACTGCCGTATATGATGCCATGGTGCGAATGGCGCAGCCATGGAGCATGCGCTACATGATGGTTGATGGCCAGGGAAACTATGGCAGCCAGGATGGCGATGGCCCGGCCGCAATGCGTTATACCGAAGCCCGTATGCAGAAGTTGGGCGAGGCTATGATGGAAGACATTGAAAAAGAAACGGTAAACTTCACTAACAATTTTGATGACTCGCTGGAGGAACCATCCGTACTGCCTACACGTATACCACAGTTGCTCGTCAACGGTTCTTCGGGTATTGCCGTGGGTATGGCTACCAACATGATGCCGCACAACCTTAACGAGGTTATAGACGGTTGCCTGGCTTATATAGACAACAAGGAGATTACCATTGATGAACTGATGAAGTTTGTAAAGGCCCCCGATTTCCCCACTGGTGGCATTATACATGGCATCGAGGGCATCAAAGCCGGTATGCACACCGGCAGGGGCAGGGTAGTGCTGCGTGGCCGCGTTACTGTTGAAACTACAAAGACTGGCAAAGAGCAGATCATCATCACGGAAGTACCTTACCAGGTAAGCAGGGATGCACTGGCGGAGAAGATAGGCGCGCTCGTGAACAATAAAGTTATTGAAGGCATCACCCATGTTGCCAATGAATCTAATAAAGATGGTACCCGTGTGGTCGTAGAGATCCGGAGGGATGCCGTGGCGCAGGTCATCATCAACCAGCTCTATAAATACAGCGAGCTGCAAACATCTTATGGTATCAACAACGTAGCGCTTGTCAATGGCCGCCCACGTACGCTGAACCTGAAAGACCTTATTTCCGAGTTCATCACCTTCCGTCACGAAATCGTTGTGCGCCGTACCGAGTATGAATTGCGCGAAGCCCGGAAGCGCGCCCATATCCTTGAAGGCTATATCATAGCCCTCGATCACCTGGATGAGGTGATCGCCCTTATCCGCAACTCGGCCAATCCGGAAATAGCAAAGGAAGGATTGATGACCAAATTCGGCATGAGCGAGATACAGTCCAAGGCTGTACTGGAGCTGCGCCTGCAGCGCCTCACCGGGATGGAGATCGACAAGATCCGCGAAGAACATGCCGAGCTGATGAGGTTGATCGCCAACCTGGAAGAAATACTTTCCAACGAAGATATGCGCTACCAGATCATCAAAGATGAGCTGGCTGAGGTGCAGAAGAAATTCGGCGATATCCGCCGCACCGAGATACAATACCTTGCCGATGAAATGCGCATTGAAGACCTCATTGAGAAAGAAGATGTGGTGATCACAGTTTCTCATCTGGGCTACATCAAGCGCACTTCCAATAACGAATACCGCTCACAGCGCCGTGGTGGCCGTGGCGCTATGGGGGGCAAAACAAGGGAGGCCGATTATATCGAGCACCTGTTCGTTGCCTCTACGCACCATACGCTCATGTTCTTCACCGAGAAGGGACGTTGTTTCTGGCTCAAGGTATATGAGATACCCGAAGCGGATAAGAACGGTAAGGGCCGTGCGATACAGAATATGATACAGATACCCCCGGACGATAAGATACGCACGGTGATAGATGTACCAAAGCTGGAAGATGAAGAGTTCATCAACTCCCACTTCGTGGTGCTGTGTACCAAGAAGGGAATCATCAAGAAAACAAAATTGGCCGATTTCAGCCGCCCGCGTGCCAATGGTATCATTGCAATCACAGTCGAAGAAGGTGATCAGCTGCTCGATGTCGCGCTCACAAGAGAAGGTTATTACATTATGATGGCCGTTCGTTCAGGTCGCGCTATCTGCTTCCCTGAAGAAAAGGTACGCCCTACGGGCCGTGGTGCTATCGGCGTATTCGGTATAGAGCTCAATGAAGACGGCGATGAAGTGACCGGTATGATGTGTGTTGCCAAGGATGATGTGAATAAACAGATACTCGTAGTTTCAGAAAAGGGTCTCGGCAAGCGTACGCCGTTCCTTGAACTGGTACAAAAAGACGAGAACGCCAGCGAAGCAGCTAACGAAGACCCTTACAACCTCGTAGAGATAGGCGATCAAAAATACCTGCTTTCTTACCGTGTTACCAACCGTGGTGGCAAGGGTGTAAAGACTATCAACATCACCGAGAAGACCGGTGCGCTCATTGGCCTGCTGGGTGTCGAAGAAAAAGATGACCTGATGATCACCTGCGAATCCGGTGTTACCATCCGTATGAAGGTATCTGCCATCCGCGAGGCGGGCAGGGCTACGCAGGGCGTAAAGCTGATCAACATAGATGAGGGAGATAAGATAGCTGCTATAGCCCGCATAGCCGAGCAGGATGATGATGAAACCACAGAAGGTGCAGAAGGTGCAGAAGGAACAGAGCCCGGTACCGATGACCAGGCTACAGAGGGCGCAGCCGATGCACCCGCAACAACTATAGAGTAACACTAAATAAATTGTAAACATAATAGTAAACAAAAATGAAAAAAGCCATTTTAATGATAGCAGCCCTCGGATTTAGTATCCACGGCATGGCACAGGAAAAGTATGTTGTCTCCGCGCTTACAGATGTTAGCCACGGGCATCTGGATGAAGCTAAAGATGATATTGACAAGGGTATGAGCGACCCGGAAACTGCTAAAAAACCTAAGGCCCTCCTGGCCAAGGCGCAGATATATAATGCCTTGCAAGCAATGGATAAATACAAAACCACTAACCCTTACCGCGAAGGTGCACAGGCCGCAATAAAGCTCACTGAGGTGAAAACAGATTATGAAAAAAGCACTGTTGATGCCCTGTTAGAGGTAGATGCTTTTTTGTATTATAATGATGCGGTAAAGGCATACAATGATTCAAAGTACACCGATGCGCTCGAAAATGCGGGAAATGTAGTGAAGATCCATGACCTCGAAGGCGGCAAAAGGTTTGAAAAATTTTCAAAGGTCAAAACCTTTGATACGCTTTATGCCCAGGCCTACCAGATAATGGCAAAAAGCAACTTCTACCTCAGTAAGTACGATGTGGCTATACCGCAGCTCATCACCGTTAAAAACAACCCGATCACCCGTAACCCTCCGGTGTATGAGTGCCTCATTGATTATTATGAGAAGCAAAACGACCAGGCAAACGCATTGACTAACATACAGGAAGCCAAAAAATACTTCCCTGATGATGAGAACATCCGCACCTACGAGCTTAACTATTATATCAAATCGGGCAAGCAGGATGAGATGGTTAAAAAGCTGGAAGAAGCCGCGGTGAAGGATCCTAAAAACCCGGATATCTTCTTTAACATAGCCACTACTTACCTCAATATGGCTAATCCTAAAGATAAGCCCAAACCAGCCAATTCATCTGAACTGTATGCCAAATCCGAGGATGCTTTTCAGCATACGCTGGCTATAGACCCTACCAATGCAGTATATAATTACAACTTTGGTGCATTATACTTTAACCAGGCCACCGATGTAAATGACCAGATGAATGCCATCACCGGCACATCTGATGCAGACCAGAAAAAGTATGATGCCCTCAAAGCGCAGCGCGATGGCCTGTTTGCTAAGTCGATGCCATACTTTGAAGCGGCGCATAATAAATATTCCGGCGCAGAATCAAGCCTGAAAGATGAAGACCGCAAAACATACAAACAGACATTGTCTGCATTGCAACAAATATATTCAAGAGAGAATAAGATGGACAAAGCTGCGGAGATGAAGAAGAAATACGAATCTATCTAAACAACTAATTGTGATAACTTTCTGAAAGCCACAGCATCCCTGCTGTGGCTTTCTTATGTTCATAATTATGCACACCGCTATTATGTGGGATACATTTTTTTTCGTATCTTTGTGGTTCTTAAATTTGAAGATAGTGAGCAAACTGAACATAGTGCGTTTTGCGCCGAAGAATGGAGAGGGTTTCTACGATACACTGAAGAAAAATATTGATACTTTTTTTACCGAGAATAAAGTAAGCATGAGTGGTAACAGGTCTCTTTATTTAAAGACCGTTGCTATGCTGGCTTTGTTCTTCGTGCCTATGACACTTATCATTGTAGGCGTTGGGGCATCAAGCGCATGGGTATTTTTTGGCCTTTGGTTCCTTACCGGCCTCGGCATGGTAGGTATTGGCTGCGCTGTGCATCACGATTCTAACCATGGCTCTTATTCCAATAATAAAACAGTGAATAAGATCATTGGCGATGTGGTGAATGTTGTGGGTGGTTATGATGTGACCTGGAGGATACAGCACAATATCCTGCACCATACCTATACCAACATTGAGGGCCTTGATGAAGATATAGACACCGGTGGCCTTATGCGCTTTCACCCCGAAACCAAGAAGCATACACTGCACAGGTTTCAGCACATCTACGCCTGGTTCCTGTATTGCCTGCTTACTTTGCAGTGGGTTACGTACAAAGATTATCGTTTGCTGTTCCTTTACGAGAAAAAAGGATTGCTGAAAAAGGAAAAGATCACGCTGTGCAAAGCATTGCTGGAACTGACTATCTATAAGGTTATTTATTTTACCTATGCGCTCGTACTACCTATTATGTTCTCCGGTATGTCGTGGCAAATGGTTGTAGTAGGATTCCTCATCCTGCATTTCACCGCAGGCCTGGCGCTCTCCTGCATATTTCAACTGGCACATGTACTCGAATCATCTGAGTTTCCTTCGCCTTCCGAAGATCGTAAAATGGAAAATAGCTGGGCTATACACCAGCTTTATAATACAGCCAACTTTTCTCCGCGCAGCCGCATCATGTTTTGGTTCATAGGTGGGCTCAACTACCAGGTAGAGCATCACCTGTTCCCGCACATTTCGCACGTGCATTACCCTAAGATAGCAGCCATTGTAAGGCAAACAGCCGAGCAATATGGCCTGCCATACAAAGTGATGCCCACATTCGCTAATGCCCTCTTGGAGCATGGCCGCATGCTGAAGAAGATGGGCAGGAATTAAACAATAGATGAGAGAGTATAAGGTCTCATTAACTAAAAATAGACCGATCAGGATAAACGCTTATATGCAAAGCCTGTATCCTGATTTTACATCTACTCCTGTTCATCGTATTTCCGTGGGTCGTGGTGTAGATTACCATACTGGTCTAACTTAGAGTTACTTAAATGGCTTGCAAAAGGATAGTATTCTATATCGAACTTTTTTGAATAATAATAATACTTCCGGTTACTATTTATTTTAACAAACAGGTCGTCAATTCCTCTTTTTAAATAGTAGTTTACCTGCTTGAAATTACTGTTCAGTATTATTAGCCCTTTCCCCATTACAGGAATGTAAGCAGTAGTGGGAACTTTATTTTTGTTGTCTACCTCATTAATTGGATCTTTAAGAGGATAACCATAATAATCAAATGAGTGCTTCGTAGTTGAGCTGTCTATATTGTCTTCCTCATGAACGGGACCTTCAACTGGATAACCATAATAAGCAATCAGATAATTGGTCGTTGTACTATCTATGATGATATGCTTTACAGGGTTTAAGTTGGTATCCAGCAGTATGCCTGCAAACTTCTTTTCTTTTACCAGGTACGCATTGGTATCCATATAAAAGTACACCGGGCATTCATCAAACCGGTCTTTGAAATCATTGATCATTGCTGTACGCACCGCAATAGCGTCATGTATTGCGATGTTCAGTTGTTTGTATCTCTTGTCCCTCATCATTGCAGCTATCATATTATGCTCCGTGCGTAGTTGTACTAATAATGCTATTGGTTTGCTCTCATTCAGTGTATCAATAGCATAGCAGTTGCCGGCTGCCAGTAGGCAAGAGGAGAGCAGAAGGTATATAAGAGGCAGGTTGTATTTATTTTTCATGACCTCAAAAGTAATAATTTATCACACTTTTTTTTAGTACCCGCTTTCTGTTATTTTTGAAGCGCTATGGCCGGAAAAATAGTATCCTATATTTCTTTTAGGAGCATTTTAACACCTTGCTAAACTTATTGGCACTTAATTTGTCTGTTCAATAGTGGCGTTAGCTTCGGCTACGGTTTCACGTCACAATCGTCAACATTCGCTGTGTAGCCGGGCGAAACAACCTCTCAAAAAAATGAAAAAATTAATTCTGCTTTTACTCGCCGGAAGTGTGTTTACATTAAATAGCTGTACAAAATCAGGGCCTCAAGGTCCCGCCGGTGCAGATGGCAACGCCAATGTAATTGGTATTAACAGAGTTGTGACTGTAAGCTCATGGACATTAACAGGCACTACTTATTCCGCTACATTCTCCGATCCCAACATTACTTCGGATATCGTAAGTAACGGCGTGGTGGAAGTATATAAAGCTTATGGTACAAATGAATGGACAAACCTGCCTGATATAAATGGCATCACATCTACAGTGTTTGATTTTTATGTAGGTGGCTTTACGATCTACATTCAAAACTCCGATGGCACTACACCCGCTAATCCCGGCACTATCAGTTTCAGGGATGTGATCATCTCCGCATCACAGCGCCAGGCACATCCTAATACCAACTGGAAAAACTATAACGAGGCTAATGCAGCAATTAACGCTACTCCGGTATCATCTACCCAGCTTAGTAATTCTGTTGCCCCCTAATTTAAACATTCAAATATTGGAAAGCCGTAAAGGACAAATCCTTTGCGGCTTTTTTAATGTACTTGCTGCAAATACTCCACACCCATATTCTTCTTGTGGTTCCGCTCCTGCTCATACTCGGTCTTGCCCATCTCATTATTCACCAACTCAAGCACCGGCACCATCCTTATTTCTCCTTTACGCAGCCCGCACCTGATGTAGTATTTGTTCCCGGTCTTCACATCAATTTTTACCTCTGTGCGCCGTTCTGTGGCTGCCCACAACATCACCGGGCCATCCGAATATACATTCACAGAGTCGCGCGACCGGCTTCTTACTTTGCACACTATACTATCGCCATTCATGTGCACATTATATGCGGTAACAAAGGCCATAGTGTCTTTCAGCCGGTAAAAATACAATGTTGCATAGCTCGTATTTAAAGGAGCATCTGCGTTAGTTGATTTGTATTGCGGCAACTGCGCCACATGGTATACATCAGCCTTTATTTTATAGCATTTACTGATGAAGGCAGGGTCTATAAGCTCTGTGATCTTCACAATATTGCCGCCCATTTTTCCTGCTTTTTCTTTTGCAGCATGTATCAGCGCTTCGTAATCACAATTGGTTTCCGTGGCATTATTGCCCAGCGTAAAGCTGCCCAGCTTATTTGCTCCATCCGGTACTTTTATTTTCATGGGCAATACCACAATACTATCTGCCTGCGCACAGCATATGTGCGTATACCCTAACAACAACAGCGCAGAGATGAAAAATACAATTGATTTCATGCGATGAAAATAAGGAAAATTTATTTCGGGGGCAGGTAATCATTTTATTAATGATCGTTCCATAGTACATTTACTGCACAATGAACATTGTATACATTTTACTGATCTTGCTGCAACTTGGCATCATCATCTATTTTATAAGACGGGGCCGTATTCAGAAAGGTAAGGCCACGCAACCTGCAACCGATAGATACGATGGCTTGCGCGCGCTGGCACTTGGCGTTAAAGCAGCAGACTTAAAAATAGCTGTACCGGCTACCGAAACACTGGTATACGGCATGGTAATGGACTGGAACATGGGCGATGTCACGGCTACACTCGCTGCATACATCAATGGTGCAGCCAACATGTACCTGAGCAAGGGTGGCGGTGTTTCAGGTGCTGGCCTCGATACAGGTATCGCACAGTCTGCATTAGACCTGGTCACTTTCATACAAGACTATTTAGATCGTGCTATGCCCGCCGCAACTACCGATCTGCCTGCTGCAAATTGTGTGCGTTTCTTCCTCCTTACCAATAAGGGCTTGTACGCAGCGCAGGAACAAATGAAACACTTTGATGACGACTCATCCGCATGGCTGCCTGTTTTCGAAAAGGCAAACCTCATCATCACCGCCATGCGCCGGGAACAAACTCCTGCATCATGATCAGAATAGCAACACCTGCCGATATTGATGCTGTCGTGGCTATCTACAACCAGGCGATTGAAAGCAGCTTTCAAACTGCATTCATGCAGCCGCTGTCTGTTGAAGAGAGCAGAAGCTGGTTCAATGAGCATATGGACCCCGCATATCCCATATTCGTGTATGTGGCTGATGAAAAAGTGGTCGGCTGGCTAAGCATAGGCCCATACAGGTCGGGTAGGGAGGCATTGCGCTTTATTGTCGAGGTCAGCTACTACCTTGATACTGAGTACCAGGGCAGGGGTATAGGTTCTGCGTTACTGGCGCACAGCATACACGCCTGCAAAGCGCTTGGCTACAAAGACCTTATCGCCATTATCCTCGAAAAGAATATCATCAGCATCAAGCTCATGAAGAAATTCAGCTTCACCCAATGGGCACACTTACCCGCTATCGCTAACTTCAATGGTATAGAATGCGGGCAGGTCTATTATGGTTTGAGATTGAGCTAGTGAGATCACTACTTCCTATACTGCTTCACAATGCCTTTCATTTCATTCAGCTTCATCAATGCCTCTACAGGGGTCAGGGTATTAATATCCGTTTCATCAAGCAGCTGCTGAATGTGGCGCATATCATCCGTCACGCCATCAAATATATTCAGCTGAAAGTTGGGCAACGCTCTTATGTTCTTTACTTTTTGCTGCATGCTATCGCTGCCTGTGCCTGCGTGCTTCTCTTCCAGTTGCGCCAGTATCTCATTGGCCCTGTCCAGCAGTTTGGCCGGCATACCCGCCATCCTGGCTACCTGTATACCAAAGCTGTGCCTGCTGCCGCCCGGTGCCAGCTTGCGCAGAAAGATGACTTTGTTGCCGGTCTCCTTGTGCGTTATGTGGTAGTTGCGCACACGGGGCAATTGGTTCTCTAGTTCATTCAGCTCGTGGTAGTGCGTGGCAAACAACGTCTTAGGCTTAGTAGGACTGTTGTGCAAATGCTCCACTATAGACCATGCCAGCGATATGCCATCATAGGTGCTGGTACCACGGCCTATCTCATCCAGCAACACCAGGCTGCGCTCGCTGATGTTGTTGATGATGCTTGCCGTTTCGTTCATCTCCACCATAAAGGTGCTCTCGCCTCCACTTAGATTATCAGATGCGCCCACACGGGTAAATATCTTATCCGTAAGCCCTATGGTAGCGCTGTCCGCAGGCACAAAGCTGCCCATATGCGCCATCAGTGTAATGATGGCGGTCTGCCGCAGCAGTGCCGACTTACCGCTCATATTCGGCCCGGTGAGGATGATCACCTGCTGCTCCGTTTTGTCCAGTGTCATATCATTGGATATATAGCTGTCGCCGGGGGGGAGTTGCTGCTCTATTACCGGGTGTCGGCCCGCTTTTATTTCCAGCACAGGCTCATTCACTATATTCGGCCTGTGGTAGTTATACTTATGTGCGTTATGCGCAAAGCACAGCAGGCAGTCCAGTTGTGCCACTATGTGTGCGTTTGTTTGTATCGCAGATATATAAGGCTCTATGCTCAATAGCAATTGCTGGTACAGCTCCAGCTCTATGGCCAGTATTTTATCCTCGGCTCCCAGTATCTGCTCTTCATATTCTTTCAGTTCAGGTGTTATGTAGCGCTCTGCGTTTGCCAGTGTTTGTTTGCGTATCCAGTCAGCAGGCACCTTGTCTTTGTGGGTATGTGTCACTTCCAGGTAATACCCGAAAACGTTGTTGTAAGAGATCTTCAATGAAGAGATGCCCGTGCGCTGCGATTCCTGCTGCTGTATCTGCAATAGATAGTCCTTGCCGCTGCGAGATATATTGCGCAGCTTGTCCAGTTCTTCATGCAGCCCTGCGCGCATCATACCGCCCTTGCTCACTAGTGCCGGTGCATCATCGGTTATCGAGTTCATTATCTTTTCACACAGCTCGCGCAGTGGTTGCAGCGCATCCACCATACGGCACAGCGATTCATCATCTGCCTTGGCACAGAGTTCTTTCATATCTGCCATGAACTGCATACTGCGTGCCAGTTGCATCACCTCTCTAGGGTTTATCTTCCTCAGCGGTATCTTGCCCACCAGCCGCTCCACATCGCCTACCTGCTTCACAAGGTGTGTCAGTGCCAGGTTCAGGTCTTGCACCAGGATAAAATGGCTCACTAAGTTCAGCCGCTGCTCTATGCGTGGTATATCGAACAGCGGGAAGATCATCCAGCGCTTCATCAGCCGCGCGCCCATGGGGGTGTGCGTATGGTCTATGGCTTGCAACAGGTTAGTGCCTTGCTCATAGGCACTGTGTACCAGCTCCAGGTTGCGGATGGTGAAACGGTCCATCCACATAAAATCTGTGGCTACTATCCGTTGTAGCGTGTTCAGGTGTTGCAACTGAGCATGTTCCGTATCCTTCAGGTAATGCAGCGCCACACCACAGGCCACAGTGGCAGCCTTCATATCCTCTATGCCAAAGCCTTTGAGCGATTGTGTCTGGAAATGTGACAGCAACAGGTCATAAGTGTACTGCTCCCTGAATATCCATTCATCGAGCTGAAAGGTGTATATCTTAGTATCAAATTGCTCCCTGAAATGCTTTACCTGCGACTTAGACAGGATGATCTCAGATGGCTGAAAGCTCTGTATCAGCTTATCCATGTACTCCACAGTACCCTCGGCTGCATAAAACTCCCCGGTGGTAATGTCCAGGAAAGCAATGCCGCATATCGGCTCGTTAAGGTATAGGGCAGCCAAAAAATTATTGGTCCTGTTCTCCAGCAGCTTATCGCTCGTAGCCACGCCAGGCGTTACCAATTCCGTCACACCACGTTTTACTATCCCCTTGGTTAGCTTAGGGTCTTCAAGCTGGTCGCATATGGCTACCCGGTACCCCGCCTTCACTAATTTGTGCAGGTAAGTGTCTAATGAATGGTAGGGGAATCCCGCAAGCTCTATAAATGTTGCCGAGCCGTTGGCCCGCTTGGTAAGCGTGATGCCCAATACCCGGGATGCAATGCAGGCATCCTCCCCGAAAGTCTCATAAAAATCCCCCACACGAAACAACAATATAGCATCCGGATACTTGGTCTTAATATCCTTGTGCTGCTTCATTAATGGGGTCTCCGATCCTTCTTTCTTTGCCACCCTACAAATATAATCGCTTTAACACACGCCCCGCACCGTATTTATACAACCACATCCGCAAACTGTGGAAATGTGGATAAAGTGTTGGCAGAATCGGTAGTCTTTTGAGATAATGTGTTCCTAAGATAGGTCAATCCCCAAGAGGTGATATTATTCCGCGAGAAACATTCTTAGAGAATATTCAGCCCTGAAAGGGCGAAATATATCAGCGAGGGGTGTAGCCCCTCGAACAAAGCAACAACAGATCAGCCCTGAAGGGGCGTAATACCCCGCCACTACTATTTCTTCACCGTAAACAAAAAATCATTAGGGAACTTCACATTAAAGCCGCCGTTCCATTTTATATGCTGCCAGCTGGCTGTAGGTTTTATAGGCTCCGTCTTGCTATCCGCAGTCACAGTCAGTGGCAGGCTAAAGTCTGCTACCACATCATTCAGCTTATAATTCAGTTCGCCATCTTTTATGTAATACTCAAGTTCGGGCACATTTGCCCTGCGCAGGTATTGATCAAAAAACGCTTTCAGGTCCAATCCGGTATGCGTGGCTATATATTCTTCCACCTGCTTTGTGGTCACCGTCTGGTGATAAAAATCCTTGCTCAATCCCCGCAGCATCAGCCTGAATTTTTCGTCATCATTAGTCATCACCCGTATCATGTGCATAATGGCCGAGCCCTTATCGTACATATCGCCGGATCCCTCTTCATTCACGCCATAGTTGCCTATAATGGGTTTGTCATTTTGTATGTTGTGCCATTCGCCACGGCAATACTTATCAGCCTTTTCCTTACCTAATAGGCATTCTGTAAACAGCGACTCCGAATAAGTAGTGATGCCTTCATGTATCCAATTGTCGGCCATGTCCTTTGCGGTAATACTGTTGCCAAACCATTCATGCCCGCTTTCATGCACTATAATGTAGTCAAAGTTCATGCCTATGCCTGTTGCTGTGCGATCCATGCCCAGGTAGCCCATTTTATAGTGATTGCCATAGGCAATGGCGCTTTGGTGTTCCATGCCAAGGTAGGGCGCTTCAACTATTTTGTAGCCATCCTCATAAAAAGGGTAGGGGCCCATCCAGTACTCAAAGCAGTGTATCATGGATTTTACTACCGCAAACTGCTTTCTTGCTTTCTCCTCATTATACCTCAGTGCGTAAAAGTCAAGGTCCAGCTTGCCCTTTTCGCCCATCAGCGTATCATGCCAGTGCACATAGTCCCCTATGTAAAAGGTCACATCGTAGTTATTGATCGGGTTCTTTACTTCCCACCCGGTAATGCTTGGCTTCTGGCCTGCAACAGCCGATGAATCTACGTCCAGCGCCCTGCCATTGCCTATAGCGTAGTAGCCCGGTATAAAGTAGCGTACCACCATGCCATTATCAGGCTCGTCCCATTGTGCATCCTTGCAGGGCCACCATACGCTGGCACCCAGCCCCTGGCAGGATACCGCCATCCACAATTTACCATGGTCATCGTGCTTCCAACTGAAGCCGCCATCCCATGGCGGGTTCACGGCCTTCCTCGGCGAGCCGTGGTAGTAGGCCATCAGCGCATAAGAATTGTTTACTGGAAACTTATGCCACGGGTACTTCACCCACCACGCATTGCCTTCTTTTACTATCTCCAGCGTCATGTTCTTAGGCACATTCGGCGATGCGGTGAGTACCACACTATCCAGCACCATAGGGTCTTGCAGGTCTATCTGCAGGCTGTCATGCGGTGTTGCTGTTGTCTTAAAGGTGATCTGGTTGATACCGGATATGCTTTTAGTAGCAGTATCAAAAGCCACCTGCAGGTCATACCTCGTCACATCCCACCAATCCCTGCCACGGCCATTACTGCCGCGCAGCGTATCGGCATGAGTATAAGCAAATGTGGTATTTGCTGAAAGCAAATACCACATCGTCAAAAAGCTGAAAATTATTATTTTTCTCATTATTTTCCTGCTGATAACAGCTGTCAGTTAAAGTGGCCTAAATTAATCTATGCCGGTTACTTCTACATCAAATACGAGTACTGCATTAGGTGGTATATCTCCCCCTGCGCCATGCTCGCCATAACCCAATCCTGAAGGGATAAATAAAGTACCCTTGCTACCCAGCTTCAGCTGCTGCACACCCTCGTCCCAGCCTTTGATCACCTGGCCCACGCCAAGTGTAAAGGTGAATGGCTGCACATGCCCTTTAGCAGGGTCTGTGTTGGAGTCAAACATTTTTCCGTTCAGCAATTTACCGGTATAGTTCATGGTCACTTTCTTGCCGGGCTTTGCGTTAGGCCCCAGGCCCTTAGTAGTGATCACATAATACAGGCCCGATTCTGTTTTCGTAGCCTGTATGTTGTTCTTCAACAGGTATTCCCTGATCAGCCTGTCATCAGTTTCTGCCTGTTTACCGGGAACCTGTATGTCTACGATCTCTACTTCAAATATCAGGATCGAGTTGGCAGGTATTTGATTGCGCTCTGTACCGCCATATGCCAGGCCTGATGGAATGTAGAAAACGGCCTTAGTTCCTTTTTTCAACAATTGCAGTCCCTCATCCCATCCTTTGATCACGTGTCCCTTTCCAACCTCAAGTTCAAAGGGCTGGACATGATGAAAAGCAGAATCTACATTCGAGTCAAACTTCTTGCCGTCCATGAACATGCCTGTATAGTTCACACTCACTGTTTGCCCCGCCTTTATATTATTGCCTGTGCCTTCTTCTGTGATCGTATAATAAAGGCCGGAAGCAGTTTTCATTGGCTTGATGTTGGTCTTTGCAAAGTAGTCCTTCAGCAACTTCTCATCTATGCCTTTTTGCTTGCCTTCTTTTTCTGCATTATCTTTTTTGAAGTCTTCATCGCTCACCACACTCACCAGCTTCACATTATACTCCACTTCTTCTCCCGATTTCATCCAGGGCTGCACATTGCCCATCTTCTTCATCGAGTCTACCGGCAGGCGGAAAATTGCGCTGTCGCCGGCTACCATCAGCATAAACCCTTCCATAGGGTCGCCCTTGAATTTAGGGGCGGTTACCGGCAATGGTACGGGCTTGTCGCCATTCATCTTCCGTGAGCTGAAGATCACCGTGTCCAGTTCATGCACAACGATGTTCAATTCCAGGTGGTCATTGATCTGTGGCTTTCTTTTGCCTGTGCCATGCTTGATGATCTTATATTCCAGCCCGCTTTCCAGCTTCGTATAGCCATTTGCGATCTTCACGCCTTTACCTGTAGTTTCCTGCGCCGAGGCGCATGATGGGTGGATAGAAGATCCAACTATGAATGCCGATAATGCAAAGGCTATTCCTGTCAGTCTTTTCATTTGTGTGTATTTAAATGTGGTTTGTTTATTGAATGAGATACAAGCTTTTGATTACTGCATTTGCTGTGGCGGGCCTTGTGGGTCCGGTGCGCCTGCTTTCACGTCTACTACTTCCACATCAAAAGTGAGTATGGAATTAGGTGCTATATCCGGGCCTTGTGCCTGTGGGCCATAAGCCAATGGAGAAGGGATGTAGAACATCGCCTTGCTGCCTTTTTTCAACAGCATCACGCCTTCGTCCCAGCCTTTGATCACGCGGCCTACACCTACATTAAAGGTAAATGGCTGTACATGGCCTTTTGACGGGTCTGTGTTAGAATCAAACATTTTGCCGTCAAGTGTTTTGCCGGTATAGTTCATCGTTACAGACTGGCCCTTGGTTATAGCTGGTCCGCTGCCTGGCTTTACTATAGAATAGTAAAGGCCCGATGCTGTTTTTGTAGGCTTAAGATTGTTCTTTGCAAAATAATCCTGCAATATTTTATCATCTATAGGTGCCTGCGCTGCCGACTTCTCAGTCATTTCTTTCATCATCTGCTCTTTCTTGGCATCCATGTCTTTCTGGTACTGCTCCATCGATTTGATAGATACTACAGACATATTGATGGTGATCTTGTTGCCTTTCTTCAACCATGGTGGCAGTTGTTTCTGGGCAGGCGGTAAGTTCTTTAGCAAGGTGTCGCAAGAGATAACTACTACCGCGCTGTCACCTACTGAAAGCAATGGGAATATGGCCTGCAGGTCGCCGCCTTTCTTCACTTCTTCCACACGCATTACGCCCGGTGCGCCCTGCATCCTGGAGTTAGCCAATGTAAATGTATCTGCTTTCGCTACGATGTTGAATTCAACAATATCACCCATTGCGGCTGTTTTGCCGGGCACATCCTTGATGATCTTGTATTCCAGGCCTTTGTATTTTTTAAAGCCATTGTTGCTGCCGCAGCTTGTTGCGCCGATAGCGAGTGCGCTTATCAAAGCGATCGGTAAGAACCTTTTTATCATGTCTGTTTATTTATGTTTATGTTTATGTTTATGTTTATTATTTTGGGTGAATATCCGACAAAATTTTCTTAAAATATACTATTGTCTCCGCTAAAGATGTTTTTGTGCGGCCGCCCGATGCGTTGAAATGCCCGCCACCGTCAAAGTAGTTTCTGGCAAAGGAGCTTACATCAAAGTCACCCTTGCTGCGGAATGACATCTTTACTTCATCAGTGCGCTCTGTGATCAGCGTGGCAAATTTGATACCTGCTATGCTCAGCGGATAATTCACCAGTCCTTCAGAGTCGCCGCTCTGTATACCGAACAGGTTCATATCCTTGCGGGATAAGGTAATGAGTGCCGAATTGTATTTACGGAACACTTCCATCCTTTCTATCAGCACATATCCCAGGAAGCGCATACGGCTTTCGCTCCACGAGTCATATACCTGCTCATGTATGCGTGTGTGGTCCAGCCCGCGGCCTATGAGGTCGGCAGCCATTATATGCACTGCCGCACTCGTTATCGGGAATTTGAATGATCCCGTATCTGTCATCAGCCCTGTATACAGGCAGGCGGCAATATCCAGGTCTATCAAAGCATTGTCGCCGCACTGGTTGATGAAGTCGAACACCATTTCGCAGGTGCTGCTTTTCTCCGGCAGGCTGGTCCCATAATCCCATACTGGCTTAGGGAACAAGTGGTGGTCTATTAGTATCTTAGGCTGGGTGGCCGCTGCCAGCGCCTGCTCCAGGTGCTTGGTACGGCTATAGTCATTAAAGTCTACGCAAAAGATAAGGTCTGCATTGACCAAAGCAGCAAGCGATGCTTCCGGCTTAGCCTCATAGTTCAGCATTCCCTTGGTACCCGGCATCCACTCCAGGAAGTCAGGTATCTCACCCGGCGATACCGGCGATACATCATGCCCCTTTTTGGTGAGGTAGTGCGCCAGCCCCAGCATACTTCCTATCGCATCGCCATCAGGTTTGTGATGGGTGGTGATGAAGATCTTCTTGGGCGACTGCAATAAAGGAAAAGCGTCTTGTATGGGGCGCATGTTTTATATACCCGGTTTCCGCATATACGGAACTGCTACGGGGCTGCAAAGTTAGGGTTTCTGCTTGTTAAAAAAAACAAATAAATGACATTATAACACTCAATTATTGCGCAAACATCTTAATACATTTTTAACTTTTATCACCTTTTCCTGCACCTATTTTCCATTATCTTTGCGCCATTATCTAAAAATCCGTTATAATATGTCGAATCTTACATTCACAATGGTTAAGCCGGATGCTGTAAAAGCAGGCAACATTGGCAATATCCTCCAGATGATCAATGCCGGCGGTTTCCGTATCGTGGCTATGAAATACCTGAGCCTCACTAAGCAACAGGCCGAAAAATTTTATGAAGTACATGCTGCCCGCCCATTTTACGGCGAGCTGACTGAATTCATGAGCAGCGGCCCTATCGTAGCTGCCATCCTCGAAAAAGAAAATGCAGTTGCCGATTTCCGCAAGCTCATTGGCGCTACAAATCCTGCGCAGGCCGAAGAAGGCACTATCCGTAAAAAATACGCTGCCTCTATAGGCGAGAACGCAGTACATGGCTCAGACAGCGATGAGAACGCAGCAATAGAAGGCAACTTCTTCTTCAACGGCCTCGAAAGGTTTTAAGCCAATTTAATGATACACTTACCGCAGCCATATTTCGAAAGAAGTATGGCTGCTTTAGTTAAAGGCACTAACCATCGAATAAGTACCTTTGCAATAGCCATAGGCTATTTTCACATTTTTCACATTCCGTACATTTTCACATTAAAAAATGCAAGTATTTCCACTGTCCGAAGGCGAATTTACAGTAGGGCGCGATAAGCAATTCATACCTTTCAACCTCGCTGCCGATGAGCTGAACGACCGCTCCACAGGCTCCCTGCTGGTAGAGGTTCAGCCCTTCCTCATCATCACAGACAAGGATGTGATAGTGCTGGATACCGGCCTTGGCTTTAAAAACAAAGAAGGTATATTACAGATACACGACAACATACGCCGACAGGGCTACGAGCCTGCTGCCGTTACCAAGGTACTGCTCTCGCACCTGCACAAAGACCATGCTGGCTGTCTCGTTTTTAAAGATGACGGCGGCATGGTACACACCACATTCCCTAATGCCGATTATTACATATACCGCCCCGAGGCAGACTTCGCGCTAACTACAGGCTATCCATCTTACCATCCCGAAGATATTGAACCATTGCTCACCACAGCGCAGGTAAAATGGCTCGATGGCCCCAAAGGCACTATAGACGGCTATATACACTTCACACACTCCGGCGGCCACTGCCCGCAGCATATTGTATACCTTATTGATGATGGTAAAGACAAAATATTCTACGGCGGCGATGAAGCGCCCCAGCTCAAGCAAATGAAAATGAAGTACATCGCCAAGTACGACTATGATGGCAAAAAAGCCATGCACCTCCGCGAGCAATATGCTGCCAGCGGAAAAGCCGATGGGTGGAAATTTCTCTTTTATCACGATGTAAAAACACCGGTATCTTCTTTATAAAAACCTGCTTTGTCATCCAGGAAGAAAGGAGCTATACTCGCGATGGGAAGCCCCTTTAGGGTCGGGGTTGTACTCGTTTTGGAGTCTGGAATTTGGATTTTGTACCCTGGAATTTAATTAAACCTGTCATGCTTGTTATACGTATCATACGTATTCCACCAGTTGGTTTCCTTCCAGCCGCCGGAGAATGGCATGATCACAAAAGAAAGCAGCAGGTTGCCGGTAGATACGATGCGGAAAGGCCCGTCGGTATAATTCGGGATAGCCCTGTTCACATCCAGCAGGTTTATAGCGCCGCCTGTTGTATACATAGCCCTTATCTTCACATCCAGCCCTATATAAAAAGAAGCTTCAGCCTTTACATATGGCGTGCAGCCTATGCCTATGGCGCTTTTCATGCCGGGTACGCTTACTCCGCTAAGTGAGGTAGAGTTCAATTGCGGCATCAATCCTGCACCGAATGAAGCTCCCAGCGGCAGTCTCTTAGTGTCTATGGCATGGTTGCCCACCATCCAGTCTACGCCTATAGGCAGGGCTATCTGTAAGGTAGTGGCGCTCAGCGAATTGGAAGTAGGTTCTACCACCGACAGGGCAGGGCCGTAAGTGCTGTTAATATCCGTCCAGGTAAGTTGGTTCACGCTCAGGTGCAGCGACATGGCCCAGCAGCTGATGTGGCCTGTGGCCTTGAACGGCAACGTGAGGCCTATAGAGCCGCCTATGCCTGTGCCTGCATTAGTTCTTTTTATAGTGGTATCGCCAATGTAAGCACCGTTCTTCACCTGCGACGTGCCGTTGAAGGTACCCTGCGGCATGATATAGTTGAAGCTGAGCTCGTAGCGTTTGGCATCTTTGAAATAACTGAGGAATGGTTTCAGCTCAAATTGGTATTGCGCAAAACCAGCCATAGGTGCCATGCACAGGGCTGTAGCGATAACAATAAGCGGCTTTTTGAATATATTCATATCGGTTATCCGGTTTGGTGTTGTAAAAATATAAAAAAGACTGTTAAAAAAAGAATTCTTGGCAAATATCCGCAAAACGAGGTTTTTCGCAATATGGGAAGTTTGGGGAGTTATGCCCAATAACTCGTTATGTAATCGTTTTTGAAGTTCGCGTAATATTGAAAGATCATACCCTAAAAAACATAACTTTGGTTCCTTCATGCAAACGCAGCTACTAAAAAGATCAATACAGGTAATAGCTTTGGCAACATGCCTGTTGGCCGGTAATAGGTCAGCGGTTGCCCAAGCGCACATTAAAGTGCCCATTCTTCAAAAGGAATGGTCGCAGGATCAAAAGCCGTTCCGCATAGCAGGTAACCTCTATTATGTAGGCACTTACGACCTCGCGTGCTATCTCATCACTACGCCGGAGGGGCATATATTGATCAACACCGGCCTTCAGGACTCCGAGCCAATGATCCGCAGGCATATAGAAATGCTGGGGTTCAAATTCACCGATATAAAGCTATTGATGGCCACCCATGCACACTACGATCATGTTGGCGCTATGGCCAAAATAAAAAAAATGACTGGGGCCAAACTCGTGGCCAATGAAAAAGAGGCCACAATGCTTGCAGATGGTGGTAATACAGACTACTCTATGGGCGGCAAAGGCCCTTTATTTGAACCCGTTAAGGCAGATGTTCTGTTCCATGATATAGACACGGTGAATTTTGGTGGTATGCAGCTGGTAGCGCTGCACCATCCCGGCCACACACCCGGGGCTACGAGCTTTTTGTTCGACGTAAAGGATGAAAACCACACCTACCGGGTACTCATAGCCAATATGCCTTCTGTAATAGTACCTAAGCTGGCAGCAGTAACGAGCTACCCGTCTATAATAAATGACTACACATACACTTTTGACGCGCTCAAAAACCTCCGGTTCGATATCTGGTTGTCTTCCCATGCCAGCCAGTTCAACCTGCAAAGCAAGCACGGCACAGGCGATGGGTATCACCCCGAAGCATTCATAGACCGTACCGGCTACGACCTTGAATTAAATGAGCTGCAAAAGGACTATCTAAAAAACATCGGCAATAACTGATGTAGGTGATGGGAAAGAATTAGAGCAACAAAAAACGTTCCTACTTCACCGAAATATTATCTATACCAAATGCTATATTGGTTTCGGTGACTGTGCTGGGTGAGGTATGTGGGTTGAGGCCACCTACTGCATTGAGTGAGATGGTGAGCCTGCCTGGTACTGTGGTAGCAGGGATAACAATGGTTTCAGCGAGCATCTGCACGGGCAGAGTGTAAGTGCTGTCTATTACCTTGGTCCATAGTGTGGCAGTACCGTTGGATGTAAACAACACCTGCACGGTCGCAGTACCTCCATATGCGCCAAGTGTGCCGGTAAAGGCATAATCAAAGGTCAGAGTTTTGGAATGGGTAAGGTCTATACTATCCTGGTATACCGTGGCCTCCGGGGCGGGGTTGAAGACATTGTAGGTGGTCATATTGAGGTAGTGTGTGCCTGCGCTGGGCAGGAAGCCGGTGCCGGTGACTATATCCACAAACGAGCCGCCCTGGTAGGTACCGCCGCTGGCAGTATACGTAACATACCACGAGCCAAGCGTTTCAAAGCTGGGGTTCTGCGGCCCCTGGAAGGGGACAGAAGTGGTGTTGCTGCTCTTGTTACAGCCGGCAACTATGATCATCAGGCTGAAAAGTGCAGCGCAGGCAACGCGGAGGTTCTTCATAGAAACACATTTATGTTACTGCAAAAATACAGTAAATACATTATCCTATTTTAAATTATTCCGTATATTTGATTGAGCTAAAACCTGTACTTATGCACACACGTACTTACTTTTTCTGCTGTATGATAATGGCCGTATTATTTGCCAATGGTGCAATGGCACAGGCTTTTGTAAAAGGCTCGGTGCTGGTGAGCATCTCGGAGGGCGGCACGTATACCAACTACACCACAGTGCATACGGGCGATGGCATTCGCAACCAGGGTGGCTCCAATGGCGACCGTGACCCGCTCACAATAGAATATGGCCTCACACCGCACTGGGGCATAGGCATCAATATGGGTGGCGATATACTGCATGTAGACCCATCGGCCTACTACGGTTTCAGTACCGCTAAGAACAATGTGCAGGTGGTTACCTCCGAGCTTACGTTTGATGTGCATTACCACTTCCGCACCACTAAGCGCAGCGATATCTCGGGCTTTGCATCGGCAGGGCCATCGGGAGTGATCATACAGGGCACCGATGGCGACAGCAAGTATAAGTATACCGCAGGTGGCAGCATCATCAGGGTAGGAGGGCAGGCGCGCTACTATATATGGAAGGGCCTGGGCGTGCATGGCATGGTGAGCGCTTATTCATCCTCCTGCACATACAACAATACGGCCGGCAACACAGTGGGTAATGGGTATAGCACCACCATCAGGGGCCTGGCCTGGGAGATAGGGCTTTGCTACAGGATATTCAGGTAGGCAGGTTTTTCTATACGATGATCATAGGTTATTTCGTTGTAGGCAGTAGCAACTTTTCTGCATACTTTGCTATATTCGCACTCTACCTCATCACTACATGCGCTATTTGACATTCTTAGTGTTTTGTTTTACCTGCGCAACAGTGACCGGGCAATCTTTCCCTTCGTTCAAGTCATACGCCGGGAAGTACTATTATGTTCAATCTGTAAATGACACCCTTAGCCCCAAAACTCATAAGCAGCGTGCTGATTCCCTCACTATTCTTGCTGCAAAAGCAAATGCTGATGGAGACAAAGAGCTGGCGGATGAATTCAATGCGGAAGCATATAGAATGATGCTTTTTGATCACGTCAATATTGAAAAATCGTTACAAACCTTTTTGGAACAGGCAAATGAAGACGGCCTGGTGTATGTGGAAACTGAAGTACACCAGTTGCTCGGAGACTTTTATTCAGGAAATAACCAGCAACAGAATGCGGCAATAGACCAGTTCATTACCGCCTACAATAGTTACAAAAACTTTACCGGCGACGAATTTTCGCCAAAGCAGGAATACACTTACATGTTGGGCGGCGCGTTTTACAGGTATGGCGATTATGAGAACGCTATCAAGTATTTGCAGGAAGCATGGCGTGCAAAGCGGTCGGTGAATAAAAACATGTACTGCTCTATATTCAACACCATAGGGCTGTCTTACCGCAACATGCAAAAATACGACAGCGCTATATTGTATTTTCAAAGAACACATGATGAAGCCGCAAAGCTGCATAACCTTCCCTACATTGGCATTACCACAGGCAACATAGGGATCACCTACTACCTGCAAGGCAAGTACGATGAAGCTATTCCTTTGTTAAAAGAAGATATTGCCACAAGCCTGGCAACGACCCAGCTGAAAAATGCTGCCGCCTCCATGACTATTTTGGCAACTATCTATAATTACCGGCATAATTATAAAGAAGCCGGAGAGGTATTAACAAAAGCTGTGAACATCTGCGAAAGCAAACCCTTCTGGCCCGACCATGTCCTTGCCGAACAATTGTTCACGCAACTGGCTAAAGTATACGCGGTAAAGAATGACTTTCACAGGGCCTATCTTTATGCCGACTCTGCGCTGATGGCAAAAGATAGTGTTGCCTCACGCAACAACTCCCTGACACTGGCCAATGCACACGACAAGATAGAATTTGCGCAGCACAAACTCGTTGCCGAAAAACTGCAGGACCAGATAAAAATAGACAAGTTGGAGATAGGCAAGAAGCGCATAGAGATCACTTTCTTTTTTGTAGGTATAGCGGCACTGCTGCTGGTTATCATTTTCATCGCCCGCGAGCGCAAACGCTCAGAGAGCCTTTTGCTGAATATTCTCCCTGAAAAGATAGCAGAGCGCCTGAAGCGTAAAGAACACCCCATAGCCGATTACTTTGATCATGCCTCCATACTGTTCATAGATATGGCAGGATTTACTTTATTCTCTGATGGACGCGACCCGAAGGAAATCGTGAACATGCTCAATACGGTATTCACCCGCTTTGATGCCATCGCCGAAAAGTATGGGCTGGAAAAGATAAAGACCATCGGCGACTGCTATATGGCCGTGAGCGGCCTGCCCAACCTGAACCCGCACCATGCAGAGGCTGCTGCTAAAATGGCGCTGGAAGTGAAGAATGATATGCGTGGCTATACTGCAAAGGACGGTACGCCTATTGCCTTTCGTATTGGGCTGGATTGCGGCCCCGTTGTGGCAGGCGTTATAGGAAGGCGCAAATTCATTTACGACCTGTGGGGTGATACAGTGAACACGGCCAGTCGCATGGAATCAACAGGGCTGGCAGGGGAGATACATTGCTCCGACCGCTTTAAGAATAAGCTGGAGGGCAAGCACACCTTTGAAAGCCGTGGCGTTACCGAGATAAAAGGTAAGGGTATGATGGAAACATGGCTTATTGTATCGTAAAAGGAAGTGTTAAAGTAAAGGCGAAAACAAGTTTCTTTTCATTGCGGATAAACTTTGGCAAGCAAATTGCATCTATACTATTATAACAAGCAAAATTAAAAACTAAACGTTATGAAAAGCAAGATCATTTTAAGCGGACTTTTATCATTAGTAATCATAGCTGGCATCAGCGCAAATGCGGGCGCTGCCCCCTGGAGAGGTCATTATCACGGCGGGTTCTATGGCCCGAGGGTGGGTGTAAGGTTAATCCCACCGGTACCGGTATTTGTTCCTCCTGCTCCTGTTTATTATGGTGGTGGCTATGGCGGCGGATATTATAGAGGCGGTTACGGTCCTCGTTATTATGCAGCAGCTCCCCGTTATTACGGTGGCGGTTACAGAGGTGGCTACGGCGGATACCATGGTGGATACAGAGGTGGATACAGGGGCGGTTATCGCAGGTAATCCACCGGGACGTAAAAGAAGTTATACTATAAATAACAAATGCCTCTCGCGAGGCATTTTTTATTTATAGTAATGAATGAATGTGCATCATTTGCGTACTCCTGCATACATCTGCTCTATGATCTTTACCACATTACGGCCTTCTTGTGCGCTGGTCATTATGGGCTTGTTGTGATGCAGTACGTCCACTACATTTTGTATCACTTTATCGTGGTTGCTCATAGACCCCTGGTACAACCCATAGTCGTTCGACTTGGCTGAGATATTGATGTTGGGCAATGCTGCGCCCGCCAGTTGCTGGTACTCTATGGTGTTCAGGTATTGGCCACCAATTTTCAATGTGCCGCGCTCCGCAAATATCGTAATGGAACCTTCCATATTGCGCTCGTAAGCACAGGTAGTGAAGTTGAAGTTGACGATAGCGCCATTCTCGGCCTTCATCACAAAGCTGCCGGTATCTTCTACTTCTGTATTGTGCAGGTGGGCGAAGTTGGCTATAAGGCCCTCTGCGTTCTGTATAGGTCCATTGAGGTAGTACAGTATATCCACAAAGTGGCTGAACTGGGTGAAGAGGCAGCCGCCGTCTTTATCCTTCTTGCCCCGCCAGTCGCTCTCGGTATAGTAGGCATCGCCCCGGTTCCAGAAGCAGTTTACCTGTAGCATATATATCTTGCCCAGCTCCTGGGCCGCCATTAGTTTCTTTACCTCCTGTACAGGGGGGTTGTAGCGGTTCTGCTTTATGGCGAATATGATGCGGTTGTGTTGCTCAGCGGCTGCTATCATGCGCTCGCAGGAGGCTACACTTATAGCCATGGGCTTTTCTACCACCACATGGCAACCGGCCTCTATGCCTGCTATGGCATGTGGCTCGTGCAGGTAATTGGGTGTGCAAACGCACAGCACATCTGTTTCGTTGCGGCGCAGCATTTCGTCTATACCTGCGTATAGCGGCACACCATCGGGCAGGGTAGCGCCCACGTTGTCCTTTATATCGCATACCGATACCAGGGTAGTTTCGGGATTGTGTACTATATGTGCTGCATGTCGGCGGCCAATGTTGCCAAAGCCAACTATTGAAAATCTTATCTTTTCCGGCATTGTTCTCAAAAGTAAAAAACCAAAACGTAACATCTATCGTTTATATTTCCCGGAAGAGAAAAACACGATCATATATTTACCGTAAAATATATTGAACTATGAATGAAGTAGAGATGTTAAGACTGAATGCAGTAAAAAGGTTTGACAGGTTTAACTTTGACCTTAACAACAATTTCCAGGGCCTGCTGAAAATAGCGGCTGATATATATGAGACCCCGGCTGCTTTTATCACGCTCATTGATGAAAATAACCAATGGTTCAAAGTCACCCGTGGGTTTGATGTATTGTCTATGCCCCGGCAGGGATCGTTTTGCACACAAACCATAAAGCAGAACAATACTATGGTGGTTACAGATACCAGCATAGATACCCGGTTCGAGACCAGCCCCTTCGTTATCCATCCGCCCAATATCCGCTTTTACGCGGGCGCGCCCCTTTCTACACACGACAGGCAGAATATAGGAACCCTCTGTGTTATGGACGTAACACCCAAAGAGATAGACGACAATAAAAAAGAACACCTGGAAATCCTATCCCGCCAGGTGATGCACCTCATGGAGCTGGAGCTGACCTACAAAATGCTCAACGAAAAAATGGGGCAGATAGAGTCGCAGAACAAAGCCCTGATGACTATCGCCCATGTGCAGTCGCACCAGTTTCGCGGGCCTTTATGCACCATAGTGGGCTTAATGAACATCATCAAAGAAGATGGCTATAAAGACCCGAAAGACTACCTGGTGATGATGGAAGATGCCATAGAAAAGCTGGATGAACAGATACACAGCGTAGTAAAAGCCACCGAATTGGCAGAAAGCAGTTACGTTACCGAATGAGTATTAGCTGATAGATAAATGACCATCTTCAAGAGCAATTCTGCCTGCATCTATCATGCTTCTAAGCACGGTTAGTACATCTTCCCGCTCATTGTGCGGGTAGGGTGTTACTAAGTCTTTTATAGTCATACTGCCCTTTTGCCGTATGGTTTCCAGTAGCCCCGCCTGTATGGCTTTTGTGTTGGTGGTTACTTTCTTTTTGTCTCTGCATACATCGCAATGCCCGCAGTCTTTGCCTTCCTCTTCACCAAAATAGTGCAATAACATCCGCTGCCTGCATTCGCTCTTATTTTCTATAAAAGCGATCATGGCCATGGTGCGGGCCTCGTGCCGTTTTTTGAGGATGCGGATCCGGTTCAGGTCTATGATCAGGTGGCGGCTGTCTACCCGGTAGTGGTGAAAGAACATCTGCGGGCCTTCGCCGGGGCGGTTATAGGCCAGTATGCCCATCAGGTGCAGTTGGCGCAGTATGCCCAGCAGCTCATCCAGCTTCATACGTAGCTGCCTGCATATGGCTGTTTCTCTTATCGCAGTGGGGTAGTGGAAGATGGTGCTGTACATGCGCAGCAGCCCCACGGCAACATAAGCAAGGTTGGGGTGTATGCGGCCCAGATCGTCAAGCGTATGCCGGTCTGTAAGGAATTGTATGGTGGCCGGGTGGTACACCGATTCGCTAATGGTCCACAAGCCCTCCTGTTCCAGCAGTTTCAGCGCATGTATGGCGTGCGATGCCTGTAGCGAGAATTTTTTGCAAAAATCATATAGGTCGAAGTCGTAGTACTTGTCAGGCTCACCGCCTATGGGTATCTGTAGGTATTCGGCCACGGCCTGGTATACCTGCCGCAGGTAGGCTTCGGGTGGGTAGTGCAGCTCTATGCTTTCCAGCAGGCGTTTTATATCGGTGGTGTTGTATAGCGCAAGGGCGTAAGACGGCAGGCCATCCCTGCCCGCCCTGCCTGCCTCCTGGTAGTAGGCTTCGGGATGCTCGGGTACATCGTAGTGCAGCACCATGCGCACATCTGGCTTGTCTATACCCATACCAAAGGCCGTAGTGGCTGCCATTACCTGTGCGGTATTGCTCATCCATAGCTCCTGTGCTTCCGTTCTTTTTTCTTTGGCCATACCGGCATGGTAGGCGGTTATGCTCATGCCGGCGATTTCAAGTTGCTTGGCTATCGTTTCTGTTTGCCTGCGGCTGCGGCTGTAGATGATGCTGCAACTGTTATGTATGCTTTGGACGGTCTCTTCATTCTTCTGCTCGGTGTAGCGCACCTCGTAAAATATATTCTCGCGAGCAAAGCTCTGTTTGAAGATGGCTACATCTTTTAGCTGTAGCTGCTTAATGATGTCCTGCTGTGTATCGGCTGTCGCCGTGGCTGTAAGCGCCAGCAGCGGCACATCGGGGAACATATACCGTACCTCTGCTATCTTCAGATAATCGGGCCGGAAGTCATGCCCCCATTGCGATATACAGTGCGCTTCGTCCACCGCTATCAGGCTGATGTTGAACTCGGGCAGGTAATCCTGGAACAGGGAGGTTTGCAGCCGCTCCGGGGATATGTACAGTAACTTGTAGGCACTGTGCATACAATTATCCAGTGTGGCCTTTACCTCTTTATAGTTCATCCCGGAGTGTATGCAGGCTGCCGGTATCTCCAGCTCGTGCAGGCGGGCTACCTGGTCTTGCATCAATGCAATGAGCGGGGAAATAACGAGGCATACGCCCTCGCTCACAAGGGCGGGCAACTGGTAGCATACCGACTTACCACCACCCGTAGGCAGCAGGCACAGGGTGTCCTTGCCATCCAGCACGCTGCTGATGATCTCTTTTTGCAGGGGGCGGAAGTGGTCGTACCCCCAATATTCCTTTAATGTATGTTCTAAATTCAATAGAGTGGATTGCTAAAAATCGCCATAGGCTTTTGATACAAATATGGGGTGCATCCCGTTATTCCATAGCGGCTTTTTTACATCATCTCCAATTCGGTTTAATTCCGGTAATGATAGAGTAGGTAACCAGATACAGTCACTAAATCTGTTTGGCATGTTAATTTGAAACATGGCCGATATGCCGAGTTGCGCAGGCAATATGCCGATCATAAAGACGATTTTAGGTTTCAGCGCTGTGCGCAGTTGGTGCCAGGCGGCATATTGCCCGTTGGCCAGTTGCACCACATTATATTGTGCTGCGGTAAGTTTGCAGCCATCCAGCATTTTTTGAAGCTGGGCAGGCTCCGGGCTGTTCTCGGCAAACTTGTTGACGAGCACCAGTATGGGCTTTGGTGTGGCCCCGTTCAGCAGCGGGCTTACATCATCCCACAGATCATCATACTGCGGCAGAACAATGTCTGACTTGATTATATTAATGTATTCATTCATTAGTTTAGACATTGTATGTAAGTACCCAAAAATGTTGTTTCTTTGCCGCAAAAATAGTCTTTACAATATTAATTTAATTCGGGCAAAATGAGTGTTGATAATTTAGAGATTCGTGTGAAGAAGGTAGAGAAAAGCCGCATCCATGAAGTTGACGCATTAAATATAAACTTTGGTAAGCATTATTCCGATCACATGCTCATCGCCAATTACGAAAATGGCAAGTGGCTGGCACCCGAGATCATGCCGTTCCATAACCTGTACCTGAGCCCGGCAACTACTTTCTTCCATTACGGACAAGCTATATTTGAAGGGGTAAAGGCATATAAAGATGCACAGGGCAACCCGAGCATCTTCCGTCCGCAAGACAACTGGAAGCGCATGAACCGCTCTGCCGAGCGCATGGCTATGCCGCATGTGCCTAAGAATATCTTTATTGATGGCATGAAGAAGCTCATTGACCTTGACCGTGCGTGGATACCCACCTCAGAAGATACCTCCTTATATATACGCCCCTTCATGCTGGCCACCGATGAGTTCATCGGGGTAAGGCCGGCTGAAAAGTTCATGTTCATCATCATCACCAGCCCCGCAGGCCCGTACTACAACAAGCCTGTATCCATATATGTGCAGGACCAGTATGTGCGCGCATTCCCCGGTGGCATAGGGTTTACCAAGGCCGCAGGCAACTACGGCATGAGCATGTACCCCACACAAGAGATCAGGAAGATGGGGTACGACCAGATCCTGTGGACAGATGGCTTTGAGCATAAGTATGTGCAGGAAATAGGCACCATGAACGTGTTCTTTGTAATAGGTGATAAAGTCATCACCCCGGATATTACACACGATACCATATTGGAAGGCGTGACCCGCGACAGCGTCATCACCCTGCTCAAAGAAAAGGGCGTGACGGTAGAGGAAAGGCCCATCAGCATAGACGAGATAGAAGCAGCACACAAGGCCGGCCAGTTCAAAGAAGCATTTGGCACCGGCACAGCCGCATCTATAGCGCCTATATACGCGCTTACCTACCACGATGATAAGATGCTGCTGCCGCCTATAGAGCAATGGGACATCTGCAACTGGCTCAAAAAAGAGCTCGCAGATATTCGCTATGGCCGCATAGCAGATAAGCACCATTGGAATGTGAAGGTGTAATTTTTATACTTGATATTTTAAGAGACCGCTCCTTTTGGGCGGTCTTTTTAGTTGAATAAAAAATACATTTTGTGTCCTCAGATTCTCTGATGTCCCATGCGCGGAAATTTTTTTTTGTTGGTAATTCTGATTAAGATTTTTTATATGAGTTAGTGTGGGTAAGGGTTTTGGCTGTATTTAATTTTTTGAATGTCCCATTGGATGTCCCATTGTCTGAACCGGAATTTTCAAAAATTCAAAGAATTGCCAGAATTAATCGCAAAACGGTCCTTCGATATCTTTATTACCAATGATGGCTTCGCCGGGCAAGAAAACACGCTTAATAGCACAAAGGTCGCTTATAAAGGAATACGGCCCAAGACGAATAATCTATGGGGTGTTTGGTTTTATTGATAGTGTTTATGAGCATCATACTATAAACAACCAATAACATTAGAATAACAATAAAGTAAATGACTATCGGGTTAACTGAACCAAGTATTTTGTTATGCCAAAATAGCATGTAGCAACTAATTTTTAGAAGATAATATCATTTCGTTTATATTGCTATTCAAAACACATACTTATGACAAATGAAGAAATGGGAAAATTGCACTTTGAGCGTGCTGTTGAAATAACCACAATTTCTACACATGCTATGCTGCGAACGGTTTTACAAAATCAAATGATAATAATTAAAGCACTAAAAATCGGAAATAACGATACAATAGTGCAGGAAATTAACGATAATTTCAGCAAAAACGTTGATTTTATCGAATCTGTCTTGAAAAATTCGGCTCAGGAATCGGTGAAAATAATTTTTCCCGCATCAGGTCATAATTAGCATCTGCTTTATTATCCAAATCCTGCAAGCTTCCAGCTTTAACCATACGTGGTATTATCCAATCTATGTTCATTTGTAATTGGTCAACCTTTGCAATTAATTGTTCGATTTTCTCTTCCATTTTTAGTTATTTTTATTGTTTAAAATATGTACATGCAATCTTGTCAGTTAAAATAATTTAGGTTCATTTAACCCGATAGTCATTTTATTTATTGATTTTTTTGTGAAAATATCAGTTTCCGTCTGCGGCCTCCATGTCTTACCGTCATTTATCTCTGTCACAGTACCCCGGCTCATCATTTCACCCTTCAAGTAACATATGCGCTTCCTGCGCTTCAACCCACATACAGTGCATTTGTCAATGCAGGCGTTTTCTTCTTCATCCCATACGGGACTCCATTTATGTCGGGTACTGGTTTTTACAGCAGGCATGATGATGGGATAATGTTAATGAAAGCAAAAATTGTGCCACATTTTTAAGGCACTGGGTTATTTATAAAAA
>Ga0316218_1000622_pt1 | contig 46091 bp, 44 predicted proteins | sample TBH18003metaG_FD_203634 | JGI IMG/M metagenome (GOLD analysis project Ga0316218, IMG submission 203634) | Freshwater microbial communities from Trout Bog Lake, Wisconsin, USA - TBH18003 | ecosystem: Environmental > Aquatic > Freshwater > Lake > Hypolimnion/Profundal zone | place: USA: Wisconsin... | reverse complement strand
AACTATAAAAGGAAATTGTAGAAATAATTATTAATAAACTAATAAAGAATAAGGATTTCCAATATGGGGTTAAAGGGATTTTCTCCATAGATGTAAAATAAGGATAATTTCAAACTTTTTTAATCGGAATTTTTCCCTTAGTCTAAAATTTAGTCTCACTAAAACGTTCCTTTTTTGAGACTTTAAGTAAATCACTTGGATTAAAACAGATAACATTCTCTTCAATACCTGCCATTTTCCCAAAAAAACGTTTCATAAATCAAAGTCCCATAAACGCAATATTGAACGTTTATTTGGGACTGATTTTCAGATACACAAATATTTAAGATTATTTATTAAAAAAGAAAATTTTGAAGTTGTTGCAATACTTCACTTCTTATGATAACAAATCATCTTTATGAAGATTGGAAATTCTATAATTATTTCACTATTTCTTTACATCATCACTCCTTCATTTTTTTGAACTTTGCTTTTATAGCTTTCCACATCTGTTGATAAGAAGTGTTAGGTTTTATTCGTTGATTAAAATTAAATTTGAGTTGGAAGGAGTTAGTTAGTACGAACCCATATATTCTCATCATTAAACGGGCAATCATTTGACAGACACAATCATTAACCTCGAATCCGTTAATCCGATTGAATTCTTCGGTGTAAACAACGGAAAATTAGACCTGCTCAAAAAGAAATTTCCTTTATTAAAAATTCTCTCCCGTGGTACGCAGATAAAATTAAGCGGCGCACCGGAACAAATTGACAATGCGAAAGAGAAGATTGATCTCATCCTTCAATATCTCGAACGCAACGGTCATTTGAGTGAGAATTATTTTGAGCAAATTCTCGGCGGCGATGATGCCGAAACGATCGACAATTTTGTTGATAAAAATCCTAACGACATTTTAGTGTTTGGCCCTAACGGCAAAACAGTAAGAGCAAGAACAGCCAATCAGAAAAAAATGGTGCAGGCCGCAGACCGCAACGACGTTGTATTTGCCATTGGCCCTGCCGGTACCGGCAAAACTTATACTGCTGTTGCATTGGCAGTGCGTGCATTAAAAAATAAAATGGTGAAGAAAATTATCTTAACACGCCCGGCTGTTGAAGCAGGCGAAAGTTTAGGTTTTCTGCCGGGTGATCTGAAAGAAAAGATCGATCCGTATTTACGCCCTTTATACGATGCATTGGATGATATGATCCCTGCAGATAAATTGGGTTATTATATGACCACACGCACCATCGAAATTGCACCATTGGCTTATATGCGTGGTCGAACTCTGGATAATGCTTTCATTATTCTGGATGAAGCACAAAACACCAACGACCTTCAGTTAAAAATGTTTTTAACACGTATCGGTGCCAATGCAAAAGCAATTATTACGGGAGATCCTACGCAAGTTGATCTGCCGAGAAATATGCGCAGCGGTTTGGATAAAGCCATTCGTATTTTGGATAATATTGACGGCATTGCACATATTGCATTGAATGAAGAAGATGTGGTTCGTCACCGCTTGGTGAAATCGATCATTAAGGCTTACGAAAAAGAGCATGAAAAAGAAGAACAGGCACATGGGCATCGTTAAAAATGTTTGTTGATAAACAAAAGGCAGCATAGTGCTGCCTTTTGTTTTATATAAGTTTTATGACTGCTCTTATCAATCATCCTGTAACCATAAAAGAAAATGGTTAATTTTGAATACTATCTAAAAAAGAATAAAATGAAAAAGCTTGTATTACTTCTTCTTGTTGTGTATGCGACAAACGTTAATGCGCAAACAATCGGGGCTGAGCCTGTTAAGAAGAATACGTATGATCCAAATGCTTTACAATATTCAGGTCAGGTTAGAACAGCTCAAAAGCCCACTACAAAAAAAACAAGTTCTTCAAAAGGGTCAACAACAAAAAAAACAAGCACACCAAAAGCACCTGCTATTTATCCTGATCAACATCCGTCTTCAAAAAATATAGTATATCAATATATAGATACCACCTATCCAAACAGCGAGAATCATTTTCCAATTCAGGGAAATGCCGGTATAGGAACAACTGCCCCGCAGGCAGCTTTAGAAATTAAAAGAAGTGCAGGAGACACCAGAAAGAAAAATGTTTTATTGCAATTAAGCAATCAATGGTCTCCTAACGGGCAAAATGAACCAAGCATCATGTTCTCTAATGGTGATATCAGTTCTATCGAAAATGTAAGTTACTGGACAATCGGCGCAAGGGTTTCGGGAGATAAAACATTAAACACACCGCAAACTTTTAAAATCTCACATAAGCCTGTCGGCAGCAATGTGGAGTTGGAATATTTTTCTGTTGATTCTTATCAGGGCAAGGTAAAAATTGGTGATGTGAATTCCAATGTTGATGGATATAAACTTTTTGTGGAAGAAGGCATTCTTACCGAGAAAGTGAAAGTAGCCGTAAAAAATTCGGATGATTGGTTTGATAACGTTTTCAAGAAAGATTATAAACTGATGTCTTTACATAATCTAAATGATTATATCAACAGCTATCATCATTTACCTGATATGCCCACAACAGATGAAGTGATGAAAGAGGGTATTGATCTTGGAAAAATGAATGGCTTATTATTAAAAAAAGTAGAAGAATTAACCAGATATGTGATTGATATTAAAACAGAATTGGACCAAACAAAAAAAGAGTTAGAAGAAACCAAGAAAATGGTAAATAAAAAAGATTAAATTATTTTTTATAAAAAATAAAAAGGGCAGAAATTTAATTTCTGCCCTTTTTATTTAGATGAGCAAATTTTTATAAGATTTATTAACTGTGCTATTCTTTTTCTTTTAAAATTGTATGGCCCATTTTATCGCGTTTGGTTTTTAAATATTTTTCATTAAACGGATTAGATGCAATTTCGATCGGAACAATATCTACGATCTCCAATCCATATCCTTTTAGTGCAGCACGTTTTCGGGGATTGTTACTCATTAATTTTAATTTAGTGACGCCTAATTTTCTCAACATCTGTGCACCAACACCATAATCCCTTTCATCCATGCCGAAACCCAGATGTATATTGGCTTCTACAGTATCCATTCCTTCTTCCTGTAATTTATATGCCCGTAATTTATTGATCAATCCAATACCTCTTCCTTCCTGATTCATATATAAAATAACACCCTTACCTTCTGCTTCCACCATTTGCATGGCTTTGTGTAATTGATCGCCGCAATCGCATCTGAAACTACCCAGAATATCTCCTGTAAAACAACTGCTGTGAACTCTTGTGAGAACAGGATCATGTTCATTCCATGTTCCTTTAATCAAGGCAAGATGTTCTGCTCCGGATATTTTTTCTTTGAATGCCGCTAATTTAAAGTGGCCGTATTTGGTAGGCATTTCAACACGCGTTATTTCATCAACCAATGAATCTGATTGTAATCGGTATTCGATCAAATCCTTGATTGAAATAATTTTAAGGTCAAACTTTTTTGCAATTTTTAAGAGTTGCGGAAGCCTTGCCATTGAACCATCTTCATTCATCACTTCAACCAATACCCCTGCCTGTTTTAATCCGGCCATTCTGGCCAGATCAATCGTTGCTTCTGTATGACCGGCTCTTCTTAAAACCCCACCATTTTTGGCGCGGAGTGGGAAAATATGACCCGGTCGCCCTAAATCCTGTGGTTTTGTTTCGCTGTTAATGAGTGCTGCAATGGTTTTGGCTCTGTCTTGTGCAGAAATTCCCGTAGTAGTTCCCTTACCGATCAAATCGATGGAAACGGTAAAAGCTGTTTCATGCAAAGAAGTATTGGAAGATACCATTGGCTGAAGATCTAATTCACTGCATCTGTCTTCTGTTAGTGCCACACAAATCAAGCCCCTGCCTTCTTTGCTCATGAAATTGATTATTTCAGGAGATGCAAATTCAGCGGCAATAATGAAGTCACCTTCATTTTCACGGTCCTCATCGTCCACCACAATCACCATCTTACCCTGTTTGAATTCTTTAAGCCCTTCTTGGATATTGTTTAGCATTTTCTTATAAATTTCATCGCAAAATTACAGTTCCTGCAACTGCAAAGATTTTAAGAATGCAAATTCATTACCCAACCCATAAAAATTTGGCTAAAAAATGACTTTTAGCATACCAAAAGATTAAAGGAATGCCTTATACACACAAGAAACTAACATATTCTGAATAAAAAAAACAGTTTGTTAATATTATGTTGCAATAGTAAAGGGATTATTTGCTTTATTTGCAACTGAAAATTTAACATTATGCTTAGTAAAAAATTTTTATCACTACTATTGGCTGTAACATTATCAGTCACGTTAATGGCGCAAGAAACTACTTCTGAAATTCAGGGTACCGTTACTGATGGTACAAATTTAGTAGCCGGCGCTTCCATTACGGCCATTCATACGCCAACAGGTACAAAGTATGTAACCACCAGCCGCAGAGACGGTCGTTACAATTTACCGAACTTGAAAATCGGCGGACCTTACACTATTACAGTATCTTTTGTCGGTTACAAAACCGAAAAACAAGATGGTATCATTCTCGTTTTGGGTCAGGAATTCAGGGCTGATTTTGGTTTGAAATTAGACACAAAGGCCTTGGAAAGTGTTACTGTTAACACTACCACCAGACAGAATAAAATTTTCAGCAATAGCCGTACCGGTAGTCAAGAGGTAGTTACAAGATCTTTAATAGAACAATTACCTACTATCAACCGTTCAATCAGTGACTTTACAAAATTAGAACCTACAGCAAATGGTCTAAATATAGGAGGTCGTACCAACCAATATAATAACATGACATTGGATGGTGCTAACTTCAATAACAGTTTTGGTTTATCTTCTACTTTGGGTGGACAAACAAGTGCCCAGCCTGTAAGTATGGAAGCAATTGAACAAATTCAGGTTCAGGTTTCTCCTTATGATGTAAAACAAGGTGGATTTGCAAGCACAGGAATTAATACAGTGAGCAGAAGTGGTACAAACACTTTCAAAGGAACTGTTTATACTTATTTAAAGAATCAGAATTATCAAGGTTATGATGTAAGTGGTGTAACTGTTCCTAAGACTGACTATAATTATAAAATACAGGGTATTTCAGTTGGCGGGCCCATTATAAAAAATAAAGTATTCTTCTTCTTCAGCGGAGAACAAGTTAGACAAACTGCACCTGCAACAAGTTATATTGCATCAGATGCAAATCATCCGGTTACATCCGGTTCAGTTTCTCAGGCAAATGCTGATACATTAACTGCTTTATCTAATTTTTTACAAAGCAAGTATAATTATAATCCAGGTTCTTTTCAGGGCTATTCTTTCCAAACAAACAGTGACAAGATCACTGCAAAATTGGATGTTAACTTAGGTAACAGCACTTTGACTTTAAAATATAACTATTTAAAATCTTTTGCTGACCAGTTTGCAAGTACAAGCAGACCTGGTAGTGGATTTGTAACAGGCGGACAACCCGGCAATACTTCCATGCCTTTCTTCGGAAGCGGTTATGTTATTAACAATAACTTCAAAATCTTCTTGGCAGAATTAAATACACGCTTCAGCAATAAAGCAACTAATAAATTTCAGGTAGGCTATACCGCTTTAAGAGATTTCCGCTCAGCACATACGACTGCTGATTTCCCATTAGTGGATATCTTGAGTGGTGGCAATATCTATACCACTTTTGGATATGAGCCATATACTTATAATAACATATTAAATACCGATGTATATCAATTCAACGACATCTTTACTTTATATAAGGGTGCTCATGAAATCACTATCGGTACGCAGAACTCTTACAAAAAATATCAAAACGCATTTGCACCTGCATGGAATGGTGCTTACCAATTCAATTCCCTGACTGATTTCTATAATGCCGTAAATAATGGCACTGTGAACACATCAGGAACGACTACCACCAATAAAACCGGTTATTATTTGCAATATTCAGCTTTACCCGGTGGTGCATTTCCTTGGGCTTATGCCGGTTCAACTGAGTTAAGTTTATTCTTACAGGACAAATGGCGTATCTCTCAAAACTTCACTTTAACTTATGGTTTACGCGGTGATTATACCCATTATAAACAAGCCATGACAGATAACCCCTATTTTGATGCTTTGACTTTCAAGAATGGTGTAAGTTATAATATTGGCCAAGCCCCAATGAATAACTTGATCATCTCACCAAGAGTTGGTTTTAACTGGGATGTTTTGGGTGATAAATCATTACAGTTCCGTGGTGGATTAGGTTTATTTGAAGGAGCTCCACCGTTTGTATGGATCAGTAACCAGGCAAGTAATAACGGTGTTCAATTCGGTTCATTCACTGCGAACGTAGGTGGTTCTACTTCTGCTACGCCAAGTTCATATATCGGTTCATATCCTTTCAGCCCGGATGTAAATAAATACAGACCTGCAAGTGGTTCTGCACTTTCATCATACAGCACTGCATTGGTTGCAAGCAATTTCAAATATCCCACTGTGTTTAAAACAACAATAGCGATGGATAAGAAATTTGCAAAAGACTGGATCTTTACAATAGAAGGAAATTATTCAAGAGATATCAATGCCGTTTATTATTCAAATACAAATCTTAATGAAACTAACGCTTATCCGTTAGCAGGTGCTGATAACAGATTACGTTATTTAACAACTGTATCAACAAGTAATAAATATTATTATGCCGGTACATCACCAAGTAATCCAAACCTTGGTAACTCTATCTTAATGAGTAATAACTCACAAGGTTTTGTATTTACCGGAACTTTCAGAATTCAAAAGAATGCCCGCAACTTCTCCGGATCATTGGCTTATACATATGCCACAGCATTAAATACTGCTGAAGGCGGAAGTACTGCTTCCTCATTATGGAGTGCTGCAGCTGTTGGAAATCAAGACCCCAATGCTGCTAATTTAGGTTTGGGTTCTTATTATCAACCGCATCGTATTATTGCTTCTGTAACATACAGGGCAACATGGAGCAAAATGTTCAACACCACTTTTGGCGCTATTTTCGAGATGGCTGCTAACGGAACAGGTAACTATGTTTACAATGGCGATCTAAACGGTGATGGTAATACAGGTAATGATTTGATCTTTATTCCTAAAAACCCTTCTGATATTAATTTAGTAAGAGCTGGTTCAGGCGGAAACGGTACAACTGCTACTCCTGCAGATACAAGAACTGCCAGTCAGATATGGAGTCAATTGGATGCATTTATTCAAAGTAGCCCTTATCTGAAAAAACATCGTGGTGAATATGCTGAAAGAAATGCAAACGTTTACCCTATGTTTACTCACTTAGATGTAAATGTTACTCAGAACATTGTTTTCAAGACAGGTGGCAATATGCACACATTGCAGGTTTCTCTTGATGTTATCAATGCAGGTAATTTGATCAATAATCATTGGGGAGTGGCACAAACACCAATTGTCAGCAATTTCCTGAAATATGAAGGTTTAACTACATCTGCTAATAATGCTAATGGTGTAGCCATTAATACTCCTGCATTCTCAATGCCATACCAAACCGGTACAACACCATACACAAGTGCATTTGGAAACAGCACAAGTATTTTCTCACGCTGGCAGATGCAATTGGGTCTCAGATATTTGTTTAACTAATTAGTTGAAATTCTATCTTATAAAAAAGCCGCTTCAGATTTGAAGCGGTTTTTTTATGCAGTTGAAGAAAAAGAATTATTTGGACCATCCCCATTTTAAAAAGTAAGGTAATGCTTTTGACCATGTTTCTACATCATGTTTACCATTTTCCAATTCAACATATTTGATATGCTTATCAGTATACCCTTTCGCTTTCAATTCAACTATCAAGTCTAAAGTATCATCAATACTATCAATTACTCCGTTCTTGTTGCGGTCTTCTGTTTCATCCAATGCACCGCATTCAAAAAAGAATTTCAGCCACGGATAAAAATGTCCGTTCAAAACCTGTAAGTGCATCAGCCTGTCGGTTTCGTCGCTGTACTCTTCATCATATCCTTTCCTTCTCCACCAAAGACTCCCGCTGAAAACGCCAACTTTTGTAAACTCATCTGCATGATTATACACAATATCCAAAGCACTTAATCCGCCCAAAGAAAAACCGGCAAATGATTTTTCTTTGAATGAAGGCGCATTATATGTTTTGCGGATAAAAGGCAGTAACTCGTCAAAAATAAATTTAGAGTACAAGCCCGCTTTATCTCCTCTCCCTTTAAAATCAGCACTGTACGCTGTTCCGTATTCTCTTTTCCTTTCCGGTCCGCAATGAATGCCGATACAGACCATCGGTTCAATTTCATTTTCTGAAATCAAATTATCCAGCATTTCGTCGAAAGGCATTTTGATAAGATCCTGTCCGTCATTGATCAGCAATAAATTCATCAGTTCAGGATGTAAAAACTGTGCAGGAAGATACACATCTGCAATTACATCTCTTTCCAGATATTGCGAATACAAAATGTGTTTTTCAACAACAATATTTGATACACTTGCAATTTTTTCATCAGCCATAATATCAAATGTAAGGCAAAGGATTTAGAGATAAACTTGAAGATTTACACAGTATTTTAATGAAATGTAAATGAGTTTATTTATATTGAAATCGAATCGCTTGCCTTTCGTTTTATTTCACCACCTAAAAATATCATGCATGAAAAAGATCGGCATATTACACGGAAAAGAAAGAAGCTTTCCTGATGCATTTGTTGAAAGAGTTAACAGTAAAAAGATTCCGGGCATCATGGCAGAACCCGTAAAGATCGATAAAGTGATGCAGGGTGTTGCAACGGAATATGCAGTGATTATCGACCGTATCAGTCAGGATGTACCTTTTTATCGTGCCTATTTAAAAAATGCTGCGTTATGCGGTACCGCAGTGATCAATAATCCATTCTGGTGGAGCGCCGATGAAAAATTTTTTAATAATTGTTTGGCAACAAAGATTGAAGTGCCTGTTCCTAAAACTGTTATTCTTCCATCGAGAGATTTGCCTGATGATACTTCTGCCGATTCTTTTGCCAATCTTTCTTATCCGTTAGACTGGGAAACTATTTTTAATTATGTTGGTTTTCCAGCTTACATGAAACCCTTTGCAGGCGGGGGTTGGAAGAATGTTTATCGTTTAACTGATAAAGAAGATTTTTTTAATAAACATGCTGAAACAAATCAGTTGGTTATGCTGTTGCAGGAAGAAATTATTTTTGATGAATACTATCGATGCTACTGCATCGGCGGCAAACATGTTCGCATCATGCCTTATGAACCACGTAACCCGCATCATCTGCGTTATGTGGCAAGTTTTTCTCCCTCTGCTGAAAGATTGAAGCAAATGGAAGATATTGTTTTGCGCATCAATCATTATCTCGGATATGATTTTAATACTGTTGAATTAGCATTACGTGATGGAGTGCCTTATGCGATTGATTTCTGTAACCCTGCACCTGATGCTGAAAAGACAAGTGTTGGTGAAGAAAATTTTGCATGGGTAGTTGAAACTGCCGCTAACTATGCCATTGAAAAAGCATTGTCGCATGTTGATGGCGCTGATAATTTAACATGGGGTGAATATATTAAACGTGGCAGCGCAAAAATCGCTTTGTATTAATTACAGCTCAACTTGTTCAGATCGCATCCATAAAAAATAAACCGCATGGCACATATCGATTACAGGCATTTTACTTTAGGTGTTGAAGAAGAATACATGGTCATTGATCCGGTAACGCGTGAATTACAAAGTCATGAACAAAAGATCGTAAATGAAGGCCAAAAAATAATAAAGGATAAAGTGAAAGCCGAGATGCATCAGGCTGTTGTGGAAGTAGGCACAGATATTTGCGCAGATGCCGAAGAAGCATTTAAAGATGTGTCAACACTTCGCGGAACCATTGCTGAAATTGCAGGTAATATGGGATTATGGGTGGGCGCTTCCGGAACACATCCTTTCAGTAACTGGAACAGTCAGTTAATAACCGACCACGATCGCTATCATCAGATCGTAAATGAGTTACAGGATGCTGCACGCAGCAATTTAATTTTCGGATTACATGTGCATGTTGGAATGGAAGACAGAAAAATGGCCATTCATATTGCAAACAGTGCCCGATATTTTTTGCCGCATGTGTATGCACTCAGTACCAATTCTCCTTTTTGGGAGGGAAGATTAACAGGTTATAAATCTTATCGCACCAAAGTGTTTGATAAATTTCCGCGTACAGGTATTCCCGACTATTTTGAAAGCATTGAAGCTTATGATAATTATGTGGCATTATTGATCAAAACAAATTGTATTGATAATGCCAAGAAGATCTGGTGGGACCTTCGTGTTCATCCTTTTTTCAATACTGTTGAGTTCCGCATTTGCGATATTCCTATGACTGTTAGCGAAACAATTGCTATTGCTTCATTGTTTCAGGCCATTTGTGCCAAGTTGTATAAACTGCGAAACAAGAATTTGAATTTTATCATTTATCAACGTGCACTATTGAATGAAAATAAATGGAGAGCCAGCCGTTACGGTATTGATGGAACACTGATTGATTTCGGAAAAGAAACCGAAGTTAATACTCGCCTTCTTTTATATGAACTACTGGATTTTGTAGATGATGTAGTGGATGAATTGGGCAGCAGAAATGCCATCAGTTATCTCCATAAAATGATTGAACAGGGCACAGGCGCCGACAGGCAATTAAAAATCTTTGAGGAAACCAATAGTATGATTAGCGTGGTCGATTATATACATGACCAGTTTCTCAGGCAATAAAACTGTTAAAAAGCGCTGTAATAACATACCGCTCTAATTTATCAAACTACATTTTTGTAATTTCAGGTAGGAAAACCTGCCTTTTCAGGCAGCAACTGCGTTCAATAGAGCATCTAATTGAGTGAAACAACCTTAAAACTGCCCTAAATTGACAGAATTTGAATTAATCAAAGGCTGTGTCAAGCAAAATACAAGCTATCAGCGTATGCTTTTTGAGCAATATGCAGGTAAGTTTATGACCGTATGTTTACGATATGCAAACGACGCTATGGAAGCAGAAGACATGTTGCAGGAAGGTTTTATAAGAATATTCAACAATATTCATCAATTCAAGTTTGAAGGCTCTTTTGAAGGATGGATGCGACGCATTGTTGTAAATGTTGCTTTAAAACATTTGCAAAAAAAGAAATTACAATTCAGCGAGATCAAAGAAAACCATGCTGATACTCCTGCCATACAGGCTTATGCATACAATCATCTCGGAGAAGAAGAAATATTGAAACTGATCAATCAATTACCTGAAGGCTATAAAATCGTTTTTAACCTGAATGTAATTGAAGGTTACAGTCATGAAGAAATTGCTAAACTATTGAATATACAACCCAGCACCAGCAGAAGCCAATTAGTTAAGGCTCGCAAAATGCTGCAACAACAAATTTTACAATTACAAAAAATAGCCGTGTAATGCCTGAAAAATTATTCGACAATTTTATAAGGAGTAAGTTAAACAACTACACCGCCCCTGTGCCCGATGGCTTATGGGATAAAATTGCACACGATAATTTTATTAGGACTCAGTTAAACAATTACTCCGCCCCTGTACCTGATGGCTTATGGGAGAAAATTGTACGCGATAAAGACGAACGACCAACTGTTTTTTGGTGGACAAACCGTTTCCGTTTATTAGCTGCTATCTTAATAATCATTCTGATGGCAGGAGGCTTTTATTTTGTAATTAATCAAAAACAAAATATTGCAAATAACAATTCTACATTTCAAAATAATACAACGCAAGCAGAACAAAATAAGCTTTCATTACAGCATAACAGCAAAGCTGAAAGTAAGGTTGATGTAAATGATAAATCAGCATTTACAAATACAGAATCAAACACTGCTGCACCTTCAGTAAATACAATATCAAGAAAAAAAGATCAGTCAAATATCAGTTCAGGTTTTTATTACAGCAAAAACAACAAAGCGATGCTTTCATTCCTGCAGAGCAAAAACAGTAAAAGCAGTTCTGATATTCCTGAACTAAATAATAATGATAATGAATCAGCATTATCATCAGAAAATGAAATGCAGCATCTTTATTCACAAAAGAAACTGAATGGCGAAGTGCTGTCATCTTCAGGAAATATCTACAGCCTTAATAATCTCCACAATCCACCGCTTAACCTGAGAACAATATTCGGATTGGGTAATGATTGTCCGAGTGCAAACGGGCCTCAGCGAAATGATTGGTATCTGGAATTATACGGCTCTCCTGATTATACCATGAAAAGCTTATCCGGCAATGGTTTGAGTAATGCCTATATTCAGAAAAAAGACAGCGCAGAAAAAATGTATGGTGGTTTTACAGTAGGTGCAAGGATCAGTAAAAATGTAGGCGATCATTTTATGCTGAAAGCCGGTGTTCAGTATTCACAATTAAATGAAAAATTCGCTTTACAAACCGAAAGCGAAAGAAGAACAACAGTTGTTATTGTCAGCAGAACGGTCATAAGACCACAGGGTGATACCACATTCAATGATACCACTTCAGTTACTCAAATAGGTTATGCTGTAAGAAAAAGCATTAATAGTTATAAAAACATAGAAATACCGATTGGTGTAGGTTATGAATTTGGTGATGTAAAAGACAAATGGAAACTGGCAGTAAATGGAGGCATTATATTGAATATTACTTCTTGGTATAACGGAGTAACCTTAGATACTTCCTACAATGTTATATCTGTTAATTCAAAAGGCAACAGTGGTTTTTATACAAGAAACGCAGGATTGAGTGTATATGGAAGTGTAAGTGTGATCAGGAATATCAATGATAAGCTTGATGTTTTTGCAGAACCCTATTTCAGATTAGGATTAACAGGTATTTCAAGCAATATTGGTTACAGTCAGAAATTCAATGCTGCAGGAATATCATTGGGTGTTAGAATGAAACTGAATAAAAAGCAGCATTTATAAACAAAAGCATATCTATATCAGACCTGTGAGATGAAAAAAATATTGTTCATCATATTTATTACTGTTTTGCTGAATTCCTGTAAAAAAGAATTCTCAGACAGTTTTACGCCTTATACTTCCATGGGTATAAACGATACTGTTTGGACAAATAAACCTTTGACCGGCAGTTTTATTGATTCCGTTTCTGCTTCACTTAATAACAGTATCTGGTTTATTGATTCATTTAATATTGCTTCAGAGAAAAAATATAAACTGAATGATAGTTTGGAATTATCCTTCCCTGCACATTATTATGTTTTTCCGAATACCAATAGTCCCGGTCTTATTCCGGACGGAAATATAAAAGTTGAATTTTTGACTTTGCAGAAAAAAGGTGATTATATCAAAGCATTGATTCCTGTTTCAAGCAATAATTATTTATTAGAAACCACGGGTTCCTTTTTTGTAAGGTTATCCAGAAACGGGCAGAAAGTAGTGATGGCGCCCAATTATGGATTCAATATCAAATGGAGAGACGATTATCCCAAAACAAATATGAAATTTTTTGAAGGGTTTTCCACTCCTAACAGAGATTCATTATTTACCTGGCTTCCCGCTGCCATGGATGGATATATTTCTGTTTGGGATTCAACATCGTCCGGCGTTAATAAGAAAGGATATCAAATGACTTCTAAAAATACCGATTGGATCAGCAGCTGTTATTTTTTGGATACAACAAAAACAACAAGGCTTAATGTTACACTGCCTTTGAATTTCACCAATAAAAATTCATTTGTATTTGCTGTGGTGAATGATAAAAAAACAGTAGTTCGGCTTACCACTGATTTTTCAACCCGCTCATTTTATTGTTTAAATGTTCCTGTAAATACTTCTGTAACGCTTTTGTCAATATCGCTTATTGATAATACCTATTATTTAGGAACAAGAACAGTAACTGTAAATAATGCAGACAGGTTTACACTTACCCCAGCTAAAAGCACCCCAATCAATATTATCAGTGTGCTGGATAATTTGTAATCTATTCTAAGAATTATTGTATTTCTTTTTTGAAATCAAATAAAGTAGCTGTGAATAATGCTCTTTCGCGTTTTTTGAAAATCACATCCCAGTTCCCTTTGTAACGTAACACTTTGGGAACCGTAAGGTCATCAATCTTCGTCATTTCAACTTCCATACTCACATCAAAACTGTATACACCGGCTTTATAACTGAGTGAATAATTCCTCGCCAGTACTTCGAGGGATTTTATCTCGAACCAAGTAATCATTTCATCAACCACAATTTCATCTTTCCTGAACAAGCTCAGGTCTTCTTTCGGTACAATCGAAAACTGGTAACACAATTTACCCTGATATTCTACAATATCTAATTTATAATCATAAATTTTTCTTGCATGATCGTCATACAGATCTAACTTATTTCCGATGAAAGGAATACCAGGTATTTTTTTGCCGGGATTGAAGAACAGCATTTTTAATTGTTCTTTATATTTATCCATTCCTTTCTTATCGCTCACAGTAAGGTTTCTTCCTTTTACAATATTATTTTCGCCGCAGATTTTATCTTTTGTAAAAAATAATCCTGCATATAATTCTGGAGTTAAATAATTGTAATTGCCTTTTTCGTCAAAAAAATCACCTGTAATATTTTGTTCCAGCACTTCCATTGTTCTGCATCCATTACTCCGGATTTGTTTGGTCTTGCTGTATAAAGAGGCTTTAACAGCTCCGCTTTTCTCCAGCATTTTTATATCGTTATAAGAAGAAAAATTAAGGATACGAAGATTTCGGAAAGCTTTATAAAATGTGGTATCTTCTTTTATTTGTTGTAATAATTTTTTATAATCGAAATTGTTTCTTACCCAAACATCCGGGAGTGTTAGTTTTTTGTTGTCGATAAAAATGGTAGTATCGTTTTTTTTATCCGCATCATTATTAGTTTGCTGAGCAAAAGAAATTTGACCGATGAAAAGGAAGAGAGATATTACTGATAGTCTGGTCATTTAGGGAACACCATTTTATAATCTACTTTTATTTTGCCCTTATTGATATCACTCAATTTTCGTTGCAATAATTTTTTCTTCAAAGGTTTTAAATAATCAATAAAAAGCTTGCCTTCGGTATGATCGTATTCATGCTGAATGATACGAGCTGTAATTCCTTTAAAAGTTTCTGTATGCAGTACAAATGCTTCATCATAATATTCAATTACCACTTCTTCGGGTCGCAAAATATCTTCTCTGATTTTCGGGATACTCAAACAACCTTCATTGTAAGACCATTCTTCTCCGTTCAATTCCAAAATATGTGCATTGATAAATACTTTTTTAATGCCCGGTTCGTCAGGATATTTTCCGTGTTCATCTTCTTCCAACCCATCAAATATTTGTGAGCTGTCCATTACAAACAAACGGATATTCTTATTGATCTGAGGAGCTGCTAAACCAACACCATTACTCGCATACATGGTTTCCCACATATCGTCAATGAGCTTGGGAAGTTCAGGATAATCTGCCGATATATCCTGTGTTACCTTTCTTAGTATCTGAGCGCCATAAGCAACAATTGGTAAAATCATGAATGCAACAAATTTTTTGACCGAATGGCGCAAAAATAACTGCAATTAACGCAATCAGCAAATCATAAATCAGGAGTGGTTTTGAAGGTATTCCTGCAACATTATCGTGGCGGCAATTTGATCTATATTACCTTTTACCTGCCTGTCCTTCTTTTTCATGCCCATTTCAACCATTGCCCGTGATGCCATTTTTGAAGTATATCTTTCATCAACCGTTTGAACAGGAATATTTGGGAACTCTTTTTTTAATCTTGTAATAGCTTGTTTTACCAATGGTGTGGCATGTGTGGCAGAATCATCCAAATTCAATGGCTCACCAATCAATATCAATTCAACTTCTTCCTGCTGAAAATATTTTTTTAAGAAAGCAAAAAGTTCTTTGGTTTCAACGGTTGTTAATGCAGTGGCAATAATTTTCAATGGATCAGTTACCGCTAATCCGGTTCTTTTTCCGCCGTAATCAATGCAAATGATTCGAGACATAAATTAATGGTGATAGTTCATGGGTGATGGAAAATGGTTAAATACCGTCTCTGAATTTGGTAATCATTTTGCATAATATTTCATACGCATCATAATGTTTTTTAAATACCGCTTCTTCAATATAGTTTCTTGCTTTTGCTAAGAACAAACAGGAAACAACTTCTATTGCAGATCGTAAAGCTATATTTAAAATCTTCTAAATTCTGGTTTCGTTTGTCCTGTGCTCCCTTCAGTAATATTTAAAACCACTGAATCTGCGGCTCGTTTGATTTGAGATGAAAGGCTATACATTTCCTTCTTAGGAAAATCATCTGAAAGCAAATTTATTTCATTCGCCAACTGAAAAGCTTTTTGCCAGATGCTAAGTTCTTCAAACCTAAATGCCATTGGGTTTGCTTTTGTTCATTTTAAAAATGAAAATCATTTTCTAAAATAAACAAATATTATAACATAACGAAATGTCAATCGGGTATTGCTATGACCTATCACCCATAATCTATGATCTAAAAAACAGATCTGCAATTACAAAAACCGCAAACACCACACTTGCAATACCATTTGCTGTCATGAAAGCAATATTTACTTTACTAAGGTCATTCGGTTTTACGATAGAATGTTGATAGATCAACATACCAACAAATACAGCAATTCCAATCCAATAGAACAAATGAAAGTTCCCGTAAAACCCTGCGGCAATTACACAGGCTGCACTGAATATATGTAATATCTCTGAAACCCTTAATGCGCTTGTTTTTCCTAATGCAGAAGGAATAGAATATAATTTTTGTGATTGATCGAAATCAATATCCTGCAAAGCATAAATAATATCAAAACCGCTTACCCAAAACACAACTGCGAATGAAAATAAAACAGGCAATACTTCAAACACGCCTGTTACTGCAAGATATGCGCCAATTGGAGCTAACGATAATCCTATTCCCAATACTAAATGACACAATGGTGTAAAGCGTTTGGTATAACTATAAAACAGAATTACGAATAATGCAACCGGTGATAAATAAAAACAAATATTATTGATGAAGTAAGTTGACAGAACAAAAATGATTGATGATAGAATCACAAAACGCAAGGCACTGTTAGGAGAAATAATTCCTTTGGGGATTTCACGGATCGCCGTACGAGGATTTTTTGCATCAAAACTTCTGTCTAAATATCTGTTGAAAGCCATGGCAGCACTGCGTGCGGTGATCATACAAATAATAACGAGAATAAATTTTTGAATCAAAAATTCGTAAAGAGAATTCGATTTAATATTTGGATCTGGTGGAAGTGCAATCCAATGACCTGAACGAGAAAAATCTTGCATTCCCAAAAAAAATCCGATCAACGCAAAAGGCATCGCAAATATGGTATGCGAGAATTTTACAAGTGATAAATAATTTTTTATTTTAATCATTTTCTTTCTACTTAAATTTTGATTCAGATAATTTCCATAATACAATTCCTGCAGCAACAGAAATATTGAGTGAATGTTTCATGCCCAATTGCGGTATCTCAATATATCCATCACACAAAGGCAATAATGCATCATCTACTCCTTCCACTTCATTTCCGAAAATAACAGCGATCGGTTCATGCATTACCGGAAATTTTTCCAATGAAATACTCCCTTCAGTTTGTTCCACTGCAAAAATCTTATAGCCACGTTCTTTCAGTTGTTGCACAGCTTCACTTGTTGTTGCAAAATGGATCCAGTCAACAGTTTCTGTAGCACCCAATGCCGTTTTATGAATATCCCTGTGCGGCGGTTGCGGCGTATAACCGCATAAACAGATCGCTTCTATTAAAAATGCATCTGATGTTCTGAACACGCTGCCAACATTATGCATACTGCGGATATTATCCAGCACAACGATAATTTTATTTTTATCGGCCTGCCTGAATTCTTCTACAGACTTTCGTCCCAATTCATCCATCGATAATTTTCGCATGGCGGCAAAGGTAACGCACCATTGGTGGAATAATTAAAAGGTTTAGCCGAATTTTTGTCTTTATCGCCATAAAAATTTTTACCTTCCTCAAAACATCAGACCATGAGAAAAATAACAGTATTCAGCATTCTATTGTTTTTATCCTTTCAGTCCGGCATTATCGCACAAACGGAAAAGATCGATAATGCAACCATTGAAAAGATAAAAGAAGAAGGTCTGCAACATTCGCAGGTAATGGATATCATTTTCCATTTAACCGATGCAAGCGGTAACCGATTGACCAATTCACCCGGCTATTTTCGTGCTGCCAATTATGCAAAAGAAAAATTAGCAGGATGGGGATTAAAAAGTGCAAAGCTTGATCCTTGGGGTGAGTTTGGGAAAGGATGGGAATTGGAAAAAAGTTATATCGCCATTACTGCACCTTATTATAAACCATTACAGGCTTATCCAAAAGCATGGTGCGGCGGAACCAATGGTTTAAAGAATGCAGAAGTGATTGCAGTAACATTAAAAGATTCAGTTTCATTAGATGCATACAGAGGAAAATTGAAAGGAAAGATAATTGTGATTGATCGATTAGAACCCTATAAACAAAGTTTTAAAGCAGATGCACATCGTTATGCTGATTCGGATCTGTTAAAAATGGCAAATGCACAACCGCAGGAAGCGAGACAACAACCCAACCCGAATGATACCGCAGCAACAAGAAGGTTCAGAGAATTGATGGCACAACGCGGTGGCGGTCAACAACGCGTGTTGGCGCTCTTAAAAGAATTGGCACAAAGTGAAGGTGCAGTTGCCATACTCAGCAGCAGCACACGTTTTCATGACGGTACTTTATTTACGCAAGGAGGCGGTGGTTACAAAGGAACCGATCCTGAAAATTTATTAGATATTGTTATCGGCATTGAAGATTACAATACCATTTTACGTTTAGTAAAAGCAGGCACACCTGTAAAATTGGATGCTGATGTAAAAACAAAATTCTACGCCAATGATCTGCAGGGATATAATGTGATCGCGGAAATTCCCGGAACTGATCCAAAATTAAAAGATGAAATTGTAATGATCGGTGCACACTTAGATTCATGGCATACAGGCACCGGTGCAACAGATAATGCCGCAGGAAGTGCAGTGATGATGGAAGCTATTCGCATTTTGAAAACATTGGGTATTCAAAATAAAAGAACGATTCGTATCGGCTTATGGAGCGGTGAAGAAGAAGGCCTATTGGGATCAAGAGGTTATGTAAAGAAAACATTTGCTGATCCAACCGTGATGCAGCTATTACCTGAACATGAAAAATTCTCTTCTTATTTTAATATTGATAACGGAACTGGTAAAGTGCGTGGTATTTATTTGCAAGGCAATGCTGCCTGCAAAGATATTTTTGGACAATGGTTTGCTCCCTTAAAAGATATTACTGAAGGAACGATCACCATCAGCAATACCGGAGGCACCGATCACCAATCCTTTGATGGTGTTGGATTACCGGGTTTTCAATTTATTCAGGATCCGATGGAATATGATACCAGAACGCATCACAGCAATATGGATGTGTACGATCATTTAAGTGAAGATGACCTGAAACAAATTGCAACAGTTGTAGCAAGTTTTGTTTTTGATGCTTCGCAAAGAGCAGAAAAATTACCACGCAAAGAATTACCAAAACCAAGACCCGCAGGACAAAGAGGGTTTTAAATTTTTAGTTGAATGATTTTAAAAAGGCTTGCAGAAATGTGAGCCTTTTATTTTGTGATATATTTTGGAGAAACCTGTTTTAACTTAATAAAGTCTTCATAAGAATTAATTCCAAACGTTTTATTTCTGAAAATAAAATATGCCGGTGTAACAAAATACAAAGAACTAACTGAGAAGTAAATGGCAACTAAAGGAGAAAATACAATCGCGTATGCTTGTGAAACACCTGCATTTGCAGCAATTACAATTGATGCACCTAAAATGCCGATTCCGCCAGCAATGGGTAAAGCAATTCTTCCAAATCCATTATGCAACCTGAATTTTACACGAGATACATCTTTCCAACTATATGAAACTTCTTCGCCGTAATAACGTATAACAATATTCGAATCAGTTATGAATCTGAGATAGCCAACAAAGCGTTCTTCTTTTGGAAGGGAATCATTTAAACTTGGAAGCTTGCAATAAATAATACAATCATATTTTTTTTGGGCAAATAAAAAAGAAGAAACAAAAATAAAAGCAGTAGTAAAGATGGTTTTCGTAGCCGGATGTTTTGCAAGCAGACAAGCAAATTATTCATTCAGTTGTTAAAATTTTGCCATGCAACAAATCTTTAACAATGTTGACATGATGAAAGTTTGACCATTGACACAACGATTTTCATGTCATGCATTTTGCTATGGCATACCACAAAAAAAGATGAATAGCGAATAAAGCGTACAATTACTCCGTCGCACAAGGCTATGGAGTACAAGTGTGCGACGCAACGAAGTACCATTGAAATTGGATGCTGGGTAAATAATTTTCCCCAATCAATATTTCAACTCATTAACCTTTCAAGCAAATGCTATATTTGTTGCCCATGTCGAAATCTGCTGCCGATACACCTTTAATGCAACAGCACCGGGCCATTAAACAAAAATATCCCGATGCGATTTTATTATTTCGCGTAGGCGATTTTTACGAAACCTTTGGTGAAGATGCCATCAAAGCATCTGCCGTATTGGGCATTACATTGACTAAAAGAAATAACGGTGCAGCATCTTCTTTAGAGTTGGCGGGTTTTCCGCATCATGCATTGGATACTTATTTACATAAATTAGTGAAAGCAGGTTATCGTGTTGCTATTTGTGATCAACTCGAAGATCCGAAACAGGCGAAAGGAATTGTAAAACGCGGCGTAACTGAATTGGTAACACCCGGCATTGCTACCAATGATAAATTATTGGAACATAACAGCAATAATTTTTTAGCAGCCGTTCATTTTAATGAGAATAGTGTAGGTGTTGCGTTTTTAGATATTTCAACAGGAGAATTTTTTGTTGCCGAAGGTGATGTGGAATACATTGATAAATTATTGCAGAGTTTAAAACCGGCTGAAGTAATTTTTCAACGCAGTTATCAAAAACATTTTAAAGAAACATTCGGGATAAAATTTTATACCTACACTTTAGAGAGTTGGATATTCGATGAAGGATTTGCTACAGAAACCTTACTGAAACATTTTCAAACACATTCACTGAAAGGTTATGGTGTAGAGAATATGCATCACGGCATTATTGCAGCCGGTGCCATTTTATATTATTTGAAAGAAACAGAACATCCCAATTTGCAGCATATCACATCGGTTCAAAGAATCGAAAGAGATGATTTTTTGTGGATGGATCGTTTTACTATTCGCAATCTCGAAATATTAAACAGCGGCGCAGGCGATGGAAACAGTTTATTAAAAGTACTGGACAATACGGTGAGTGCAATGGGTGCACGTTTGATGAAACGCTGGACGGTATTGCCTTTGAAGGATATCAAAAAAATCAATGAGCGATTAGATACTGTTGAATTATTAATTAAAGAAACAGATACAAGACATCGTCTAACGCAATATATCAAACATTGCGGCGATATTGAGAGATTAGTGAGTAAGATACCGATGAAGAAGATCAATCCGCGTGAAGTGATGCAATTGGCGAAAGGATTGCAACAAACTGCACTCATCAAAAATATTTGTGAATCTTCTTCCAACCCTTATTTAAAAAGGTTAGGCGACGGATTAATTACCTGTCATTTTATTTTAGAAAAAATAATCACTGAAATTGTTGAAACACCGCCTATTGCTGCTAATAAAGGCGGCGTGATCAAAGAAGGTGTTCATCAAGAATTGGATGAATTGAGAAAAATTGCAAGCGGCGGTAAAGATTATCTCATCAATATTCAACAACGAGAATCAGAAAAGACCGGCATCTCGTCTTTAAAAATAAGTTTCAATAATGTTTTTGGTTATTATTTAGAAGTAACAAATCTTCATAAAAATAAAGTTCCTTCAGATTGGATTCGCAAGCAAACCCTTGCCAATGCTGAACGTTACATCACTCCTGAATTAAAAGAATACGAAGAGAAAATCACGGGTGCAGAAGATAAAATTTTAGCGATAGAATCAGAATTATACGATCAATTGTTGATTGCTTTACAAGACTATATTGCGCCGATACAAATTAACGGCAACATCATTGCCATCATTGATTGCTTGATCTGTTTTGCGGAAAATGCATTAAAGTTCAATTATAAAAAACCGCAACTGCATGATGGTTTGGAATTGGAATTGAAAGAAAGTCGGCATCCGGTTATTGAAAGAAATTTGCCTATTGGTGAAACTTATATTGCGAATGATATTTTACTCGATCCATCATCGCAACAGATTATTATTTTAACCGGACCCAACATGAGTGGTAAGAGTGCGATACTCCGGCAAACAGCACTCATTACATTAATGGCGCACATGGGAAGCTTTGTTCCTGCTGCATCTGCAAGGATCCCTTTGACTGATAAAATCTTTACACGCGTTGGTGCCAGCGATAATTTAAGCGGCGGTGAAAGTACATTCATGGTAGAAATGAATGAAACGGCCAGCATCATCAATAATATTTCTTCTCGAAGTTTGATATTGTTGGATGAGATCGGAAGAGGCACATCCACCTATGATGGCATTTCTATTGCATGGAGTATTGTTGAATTTTTACATAGTTCATCCTCATCACCGAAAACTTTATTTGCAACACATTATCATGAATTGAATGAATTGGAAGAAAAGTTACCAAGCGTAAAAAATTATCATGTCACCAACAAAGAAGTTGGCAATAAAATTATTTTTCTCCGCAAATTAGCACCAGGCGGTAGCACACATAGTTTTGGTATTCATGTGGCGAAGATGGCCGGAATGCCGCCCAGTTTGATTGACAGAGCGAATGAAATTCTGAAGTTATTGGAGGATGACAGAGCTCAGATAACGGATGACGGGAAATCAAAATCGCAAAAAAAACTCTCATCAGTTATCAGTCATCTTTCATCCAATATGCAACTCTCCATATTCGATGCGCATTCACAAACATTTGACGAGATGCGAAAGATGTTGACTGAAATGGATATTAACCGCCTCACTCCTGTTGAAGCTTTAATGAAGCTGAATGAGATAAAGAATTTACTAAAATAGAAAGTAAGCCGGCATTTCTTAATATTCACTGTGCTTAATCCAGTCTAACTTTATATCTCAAACTATTTTCAATGAAAAGATTTTTCAAATCAATTGGCTATATTTTTATTTCTATTATTGCAATTGTATTTATACTGTTGGTAATTCTTTTTGAAAAAGATATTCCGCGAGAACAATTAAAACCAAAATACACCAATGCATCTTCTCATTTTATGCCATTGATGGGGATGCAGATACATTATCGTGATGAAGGAATCAGTAATGATTCTCTTCCACTGATCTTACTCCATGGTATGTCTTCTTCATTAAATACTTGGGACAGCGTAGTGCTATTTTTAAAAGATAAAAAAAGATTGGTGAGCATTGACCTACCGGCTTTCGGATTAACAGGCCCCAATCCTGAAAATGAATACAATTTTGCCTATTACAATAAATTCTTAGATTCATTTTTAAACAATTTGCATATTTCATCATGCATAATCGCAGGTAATTCTTTAGGCGGAGCGATTGCATGGGAATATACTTCGACACATTCAAATGTTGCGAAATTGATCTTAATTGATGCTGCGGGTTATCCCAGTAAAAATGCAAAAGGCTCTCTTGGTTTTAAGATCGCATCTACACCTGTAATTAATAACCTTCTTTTATACATTACTCCAAAATCCTTAGTGCGAAAGAGTTTGGAAGGAATTTATTTTGACAAAACCAGAGTAACTGATGCACAGGTGGAACGTTTCCATGATGTAGCCATCAGTGAAGGGAACAGAAAAGCAGCTTTAACCATTTTTAAAAAGGGTTTTGAACATGAACCTGAAAAAATAAATTCCATTACAACACCTACGTTAATCATCTGGGGCGAAAAAGATGGAGTTATTCCCGTTGACAATGGATATTTATTTGAAAAAAATATTAAAGGAAGTAAGTTGGAAGTATTAAAAAATGTTGGGCATGTTCCGATGGAAGAAGCACCAAAGAAAGTTGCAGACTTAATCGCATCGTTCATTCAATAAAAGACCCCTTACTTCGATAAAAGTTAAATATTGTTCTAAACGTACAACTGTGCGACGCAAGCGCAGATGCACGGAGAATTAAGAGTTGATTTAACACATACCATTTTATTTATCTTCGTTTACCGGTAATGAAATTGTATCTTTGCTGAAACCCTTATGCAGTTTGAGAAGAAAGATAAAATATTATCGACTCATTTGGCTAAAGCATGATCTTCCCGCCGGTTTATCTGTTTTTTTAGTTGCACTACCACTTTGTCTCGGTATTGCATTAGCATCAGGAGCACCTTTGTATGCGGGCATATTATCAGGCATCATCGGTGGTATTGTTGTTTCAGTTATCAGCGGATCGCAATTGGGAGTATCCGGTCCGGGTGCAGGATTATCAACGGTTGTAGCAGCCTCCATTATTTCCTTAGGCGATTATAAAGTGTTTCTACTTTCAGTAATGGTTGCCGGTTTGTTTCAAATATGTCTCGGCTTTTTAAAATTAGGTGTGATCGCCAACTATTTTCCTTCAGCAGTAATTAAAGGAATGCTGGCAGCGATCGGTATCATTCTTATCTCCAAACAAATTCCTGTTGCATTGGGGTATGATCAACCTGATTTCTGGGATAGTGGTTTTTTACGTTTATTTTCTCCGCGAAATTCATTGAGTGTTATTGAGAATTTTAATAAGCATACAACAAGAGGCGCCATCATTATCACAACATCGTCACTTGTAGTATTTTTTATTTTAAAAAAATATTTTCCGGTCAGGCATACTTTGTTACCTGCACCTTTATTAGCTGTGGCAGTTGGCATCATTATCAATTTATTTTTTTCGATGATCGCATCTAATTTGTTGTTGAAACAAACTCAGCTGGTGAATATTCCGCATAACTTATTCGGGCAAATCAGTTTTCCGGATTTTTCAAAAATATTCTCTACTGCAGAGATATGGAAAGACGGATTGATCATCGGTCTATTGGCAACATTGGAAACATTATTATGTTGTGAAGCGATTGATAAATTAGATGTTCGCAACAGGATCACTCCCGTGAACAGAGAATTATTTGCACAGGGAATCGGCAATATGCTCTGCGGATTAGTTGGTGCAATTCCAATGACAGCAGTGATTGTACGCGGTTCAGCCAATGTAGATGCAGGGGGCAGAACAAAACTTTCTGCATTCACGCACGGATTATTTTTATTAATGGCAGTACTGCTGATACCGTTTGTTGTGAATATGATTCCTTATGCATCACTTGCTGCTGTATTGATCGTTACAGGTTATAATCTGACAAAACCAAAGCTCTATCAAAACATGTGGAGTTTAGGATGGAAACAATTTCTTCCTTTTATTTTAACTATTGTGGTGATATTGGCAACCGATCTTTTAGTCGGTGTTTGTATCGGCTTATTGATTTCCATTTATTTTATCATTCAAAATAATTTCAGTGCTGAATATAAAATACAGAAAAGAAAAGAGCATGTTACAGAAGTGTATTATATTAAGTTAAACAGCATGGTTACTTTCTTAAATAAAGTGAATTTGAAAGAAGCATTGGATCAGATTCCTGAATATTCCGTTTTAACCATCGACGGAAGTGAAAGCCGTTTTATTGATTATGATATTCTCGAGATCATCAGCGAATACAGCAATAAAGCACACGACAGGCATATTGAACTGCACTTGAACGGAATTAAAAAAGTAAACATCACTGCCATTCACTAATGGCCTGTATAATAATCGTAGCCTCGTAAAGCCCAATAATCCGGCGGTTTATTATTATCGAAGAAAATCGTTCCGATACGTTTAATATGTTTCACACCGTATTTAACTGGAATGATTAATCGCAACGGATATCCTTGATCCATTGGCAAGGTTTTTCCATTCATTTCATAACATAAAATGGTTTGCGGTTGCATCACACTTGGCATATCTATGCCCACAAAATATTCTTCATCCGGCGTTTTCATGCCAACATATTTCATCTGTGCTTCTTTATCCAATCCGTAATGTTCTGCAAAATCAACAAAGCGGACGCCACTCCACCATGTGATCTGGCTCCATCCTTCAATACATTTGAAATTAAAAACAACATCTGTTTTAGGCAATTTTTTTATCTCATCCAATGTTACCAATAATGTATCACCGTTTGATTTTACCACTTGTAATTTCCATTTGGCGGGATCAAAAAAATCAGTACTCATTCCTGCATCGCCGTTCACTTTTACATGTCTGACTGCATATTCCTTGGGATATTCCTTTACTTTTTTGTCGGGATTGAAAGTAAATGAAAATAATCTCTCATTTGTATTCAGCACTTGTCGCAGAGGTGTTTGCACACCACCAAATAATCCACCATCTTTTTGATGATAGTACAACCATCTCCATGCTGTAACAGCAGATGCGATCAATATTATAAAAATGATAAAAGCAATAAATACTTTCCGCTTATATTTTTTTGCGGCAGCATTATCAATAACAATTTCCTGCATCAGATTTTGTGAGTTTAATTTTTTGTTGAATTGTTTTCTTTAATCACTTCAAAACCCGCTACCATTGCCTGAAAGTTATTCCAGCCTGCGCGTATCACCTGCATGATGTGTATGATAAAGAATAATACATATCCCACAGTTAAAATAAAATGTTCTAATCGTGCCGCTTCATATCCGCCGCATATAAAAGTGATCCAATCAAATTGAACAGGCTTATAAATAGCCAATCCTGTGATGATACTTCCGAAACCCATGATCACGATCATCGAATAAGCGATACGCTGTGCAGCATTGTATTTGATGAATGCAGGTGCATGTTTTCTCAATCCCATATCATGCAAGACCACTTGCCAGCTTTCTTTGATGGCTGCTTTTTCAGGGATCAAATATTTCCATTCGCCTGAAAAAATCGTGTACAAAACATAAAATAAACCATTGGCAAAAAATAACCACATGAATGTAAAATGAAATGCCATGCCTTCACTTAATCTATGGCTTATGTGAAAAAATTTATAAAACCATTCAGGAAAAAATTTTACAATTGAATACCCGAATAATTTAACCTCGTAAACATCGTTTGCCCAATAAATCAGCATACCGCTCCAGATCATGATGGTCAGCGTCGGGAAGTTGATCCAATGCATCCAGATAGTTGCCAGTGAATGTTTCTTGATGATTTTTACAGGCATATATTATTTGAATTCGGTAACAATATACAATTAGAAAATGGTCTGTGCAATAGAACATCACAGACCATTTAGTTTTTCATAGAAATTAATTTTGTGTTATCCGGGTAACACAACTGAATCGATCACATGTATCACGCCGTTACTTTGATACACATTTTTAATGGTAACAGTTGCTGTTCCGCCCTTTTCATCTGTTAATATTAGTTTGCCGTTTTTAATGGACGCTTTTAAAATGCCTCCACTTACTGTTTTAATTTCAGCCACACCATTGCCTTCTTTGATCTTTGCAGCAATGGCTTTTGCATCCCAACTTCCTGCCACCACATGGTAAGTCAATATTTTTGTGAGTGTAGCTTTGTTTTCCGGCTTAATCAAACTTTCAACAGTGCCTTTTGGCAATTTTGCGAAAGCTTCATTTGTTGGTGCAAACACAGTGAAAGGACCAGCACCCTGCAATGTTTCTACCAAACCGGCTGCTTTTACTGCTGCCACTAATGTTGTATGATCGGCAGAGTTTACCGCATTTTCAATAATGTTTTTAGAAGGATACATAGGCGCGCCGCCTACTTCCACAGTCTTTTCCATTTTTTGAGCCATTGATGCATTGATGATGAATGCAGATACCAATAGCATTGCGAATCTTTTCATGATTGTTAGGTTTTTGTTTTAAAAATTGAGATTAAATTTTGTTTCGTAAACAGATACGTTAAATGAAGAAGTTTGGATTTTAAAAATGGAAGATTCTTTTATTCGTAAATATTCCAGACTTAAATCATGAGAAATATCATCTTTTTACTATTTACTTTCTTCTAATTTTCGCCCGCCAAAAACGATTGTTTTACCCATCTCTCAAACCCTTATTATGCCAACCGCAAATTCTGAATTCAAATCAGGTGATCAATTATCCCCTCGTTCCATTTTGATCTGGCGAATTGTACAAACCGCTGTTTGGTTAGTAGGTGCAACTATTTTAACCTGCTTATTATTTTTTCCATCAGTTGGTGTGATTTTATTCTGGAATATTCTCATTCCTGTTGCACCTGCATTGTTTGTTGTTGCAGTAGGTGTATGGAGAAATGTTTGCCCTTTGGCCACAACTAATTTATTGCCAAGACAATTAGGTTTGTCCAAAAGAATAAAATTAACTGCAACTCAATTGGGTAAACTTAACTTGATTGCCGTAATTGCTTTGTTTACAATTGTTCCGTTACGGCATGCAGTGTTCAATAACAACGGAGTAGCAACAGGTATAATGATTATCATTATGGCAGCCATTGGCTTAACAATGGGATTCTTTTATGAATGGAAAAGTGCATGGTGTTCTGGCTTATGCCCTGTTCATCCTGTTGAAAAATTATATGGCGGAAATGTTTTACTCTCTTTGCCCAATGCCAATTGTGATCAATGTATGAATTGCGTTATTCCTTGTCCCGATTCAACACCGAACATTAATCCTAAAATTTCTGCTAAAACAGTATATCATAAAATAAGCGGATTATTAATTATCGGCGGATTACCCGGCTTTATCTGGGGCTGGTTTCATGTACCCGATGAACATCAGATCACTTCTGTAACAACATTCTTTAGTGTATATGAAATACCGTTAATGGGCCTTGCAGTAACATTGATCGCTTATCTCATTTTATCTAATCTCCTTGATAAAAAATACGAACGCAGATTGATCAGCATATTTGCCGCATCCGGCGTTTCCTGCTATTACTGGTATCGACTACCTGCATTAATTGGTTTTGGAAAATTCGCTCCTGATGGATTATTATACAGTCTGAAAGGAGTAATTCCGGAATGGATTGTTCCGATCATACCCATTGTAACAACAGCTTTCTTTTTTTATTGGTTGGTTATCCGAAAACGCAATACTAAAAGCTGGGTGATCAGACCACAATTTGCCAATAAACAAGAAAATTTGCAAGCAAATTTATCTGCCTGAGATTTATTGAAATTTCAGATTTAAAATTCTCCGGAAATCAATTATCTTTTCAGTTCGGAAAGCTGTTCGAGATAATTGATTTTTTGCATCTGCTTATTTTATTCTGTGTTAAACCTCTTTGACCCAGCATAAAAATCATTTTGTCAACATGGCTTTATCGGTTTATGAACTTTATTTATTAAAATGATTGCTATGCAAAACTGGAGAATTAAAATTTCCCTGTTTCTAAATTATTTTGTCTTTGCAATTTTGCTGAACAGTTCCGGGATTGCCATTAAACAGGTTCAAAACAATTTTCTGGTTAACAGTCAGGCTGCTGCATGGATCGATCCCTGCAAAGATTTGAGTATTGCTATTCTTTCGTTTATCGTTGCTTCTTTTATTGTGAAGATCGGTTACAAACGTGCCATGCTGATCGCGTTGGGAATAGTATCGGCAAGTTGTTTTGTGATACCGAATGTCCCTCAGTTTATCGCCATTAAAATATTGTTTGTTGTAGTGGGTGCCTGTTTTGCATTGATCAAGATGAGCGTGTACAGTACTATCGGCATCATTACAAAAGATTCGAATGAACATATTCGCTTTATGAATTTTATAGAATCCTTCTTTACGGTTGGAAATTTTGCATTGTATTTTATTTTCAGTTTTTATATCGACAATACACACCCCGAATCAACTTCATGGTTAAAGTCTTATTATTTGATCGGCGGAATTTCTATTATCGCGTTTTTATTATTGCTCACTTCAACATTAGATGAATCAAGTATTCAGATCAGCGCCACCAATTTAAAGCCTGATTTTTTTGATATGTTCAAGCTGATGATGCAACCATTGATCCTTTCCTTTATTTGTTGCGCTTTCTTTTATGTTTTGATAGAACAAAGTATTCAGAATTTTTTACCAACCTTCAATGAAAAAGTGTTGCAACTACCCAGTAAATTAAGCATACAGATGGCCAGCATACTGGCTGCATCATATGCTTTAGGACGTTTTCTCGCAGGTATTGTGCTTAAAAAAATTCAATGGTTTTATGTATTAATCTCTTGTTTGATCTTAGCAGCAGGAATGGTTTTGATTGCTATGCCATTAGCACAGAATGCTGACGGGCGTAATGCCACCACTTGGTTCAATGCTCCGATTGCAACTTATATTTTTCCGTTAATAGGTTTGTTTTTAGCACCTATTTATCCATCCATTAATTCTGCCATTTTGAGTTCGTTGCCAAAAACAAAACACGGATTAATGTCGGGACTCATCATTGTTTTTTCTGCCATCGGAGGTAGTGCAGGCTCTTTAATCACAGGTCATATATTTGATGCATTTGGCGGCAAAACAGCATTTTATTTTTCATTGATTCCAATGACCATTTTAATCATCTGCTTAACTGTTTTTAAGCGTTTACAACCCAAATCAAAACTTTCAGAATAATCAGTTCATTCATTTATGGCAGCATATTTTTTTATTGAAAGCTTAGGCGAATTATACACAGACGTACAATCGAAAGAAATTTTTCCCGATTCAAAATTCTTTGTGGATTGCACACCGAAACTTGCAGTTGCAGATATTCTCAAAAAATATGAAACAGAAAAGAGCAAAGATAATTTCAGCCTCAAATTATTTCTGGCAAATAATTTTACTTTCCCTGATGAAATAGATACACATTATAAATCTGATCACAAACCTATTCAGGAGCATCTAAACTTATTATGGAATGTTTTAAAACGAATGCCTGATAAAAAAAGCGGTACTTTAATCCCATTGCCGCACCCTTATATTGTTCCAGGCGGAAGATTCAGAGAAGTGTATTATTGGGATAGTTATTTTACAATGTTAGGCCTGCAAATTTCGAAACGGATTGATATCATAGAGAATATGGTTGAGAATTTTGCTTATCTCATCCATCAAATCGGTTTCATTCCAAACGGCAACAGGACTTATTATCTCGGCCGGTCACAACCTCCATTTTTTGCATTAATGGTAGAGCTGTTGAGCGAAGAAAAAGGTGAAAATATTTTATTGAAATATGAAGGCGCTTTGGAAAAAGAATATCAGTTCTGGATGTATGGAGAAAAAAAATTAAGTGCCGATCAATACACTTTCAGAAGAGTTGTTTTATTGCCGGATGGCTCAGTATTAAACAGGTATTGGGATGATAATGATTCTCCAAGACCTGAAGCTTTCATTGAGGATATACATATTGCGAAGCGATCAAATACCTCAGCAGCAAAGGTTTACAGAGATATCCGTGCAGCGGCAGAATCGGGATGGGATTTCAGCAGCCGCTGGTTTAAAGAACCTGAAAAAATGGAAACTATTCAAACTACAGAATTGATTCCGGTTGATCTGAATTGTTTATTACTGCATCTCGAAGAAACGCTTTTGAATATTTATCAATTAAAAAATGACCAGGCAAATATTCATTTGTTTAAATTAAAAGTGAATCAACGAAAAAAAGCCATTCAAACTTATTGTTGGGATGAAGAAACAGGTTTTTATTTCGATTATCATCACACAGAAAAAAAGCAAACCTTTCATTATAATCTTGCTGCAGTATATCCATTATTTTTTTCGCTTGCTACAAAAGAACAATCGGGCAAAGTGGCAAAAATGATTGAAGAAAAATTCTTACAGAAAGGTGGTGTTGTTACTACCCTCCATACAACAGGTCAGCAATGGGATGCACCCAACGGTTGGGCGCCACTGCAATGGATGACCTTTAAGGCTTTGAAAAATTATGGTCATCTCGACCTTGCAAAAAAAGTTAAACACAACTGGATTGCTGCCAATGAAAAAGTCTATAAAGAAACAGGCAAGATGATGGAGAAATACAATGTGATGTATACAACTACACAGGCCAGTGGCGGCGAATATCCCAATCAGGATGGATTTGGCTGGACAAATGGCGTTTATTTAAAATTGATCAACGAAATATTATAACTTTAGGGGATATTATACGAATTGCAATGTCCATCTCCATTAAACAAACAAGTGACGAGGAAATATTGAAGGCTTGTGCTGCAATGATGTGTGCATCCGAGCCATGGATAACATTGCAAAGAAACTATGCTGATTGTTTGGAATCTACACAGGGTGATTATAAAGAGATCTTTGTTGCAACTGAAAATAATACATTACTTGGTTTCATTATTTTACAAATGGCTGGAACTTTCAAGGGTTATATTCAAACGATTTGTGTTTCACCTGAAGCAAGAGGAAAAGGTGTTGGTACACAATTGATAAAACATGCGGAGAACAGGATATTCAACATCTCACCCAATGTATTCATGTGCGTTTCTTCTTTTAACAGTGAAGCAGCAAAATTATATACGCAATTGGGTTATGAAAAAATTGGCGAGTTAAAAGATTTTATTTTGAAAGGATATTCTGAAATTTTATTGCGCAAATCCATCGGAACATTATCTGAATTCAAATACGCTCATTATCAAAAAGAAAAAATATAATGCAGCAGAACAGTACTTTAAAAAAACTATCAGAGATCTTAAACCTCAGTATCTCCACGGTATCGAGGGCATTAAAAGATCATCCTGATATTTCGGAAAAAACGAAAAAGAAAGTGCGTGAACTGGCAGATGCATTAGATTACGAACCTAATACCTATGCCATACAGCTTCGCACCAATTCAAGCAAAGTGATCGGCATTTTATTACCCTCCATCACTAATTTTTTTTATGACTCTTTTATTGCAGCAGTTGAAGTGAAAGCAAGGGAATTCGGTTATTCTGTTGTGATCATGCAATCAGGCGACAGCGTTGAAATTGAATCAGCGAATTTGAAGTTGTTAAAACAAAACCGTATTTCAGGTTTATTTGTTTCATTGACGATTGACACAAAAAATATTGAACACTTTTTAAAATTAAATGACCTTGATATTCCCGTTATTTTCTTAGACAGGGTTCCTGATTATGAGAACTGCAATAAAATTTGTTTTGCCGACAAAGAAGCTTCTCGTCTTGCAGCAGAAGCGCTGATTCAAAAACAAAAAAAGCATGTACTTGCATTGTTTGGTCATCCTAATTTAACCATCACACAAAAAAGGGAAACCTCTTTCAGGGAAACCTATCAGAAAATTTCACCGCAAACTAAATTAGATTTCGCATACCCTGAAAGTTCAGCGCCATCAAGGATTGCAACATTAGCCGCCCTGAAAAAGAAAGAAAGACCCGATGCGATTTTTTGTATGGGTGACCTTATTTTAATTGGCGTGATGGAAGCCATTCATGAAATGAATATAAAAGTGCCGGAAGAAATTTCGATCATCAGTATCAGCAACGGCTTTATACCCAACATGTACAATCCAAAAATAACTTATGTGGAAACAAGCGGTTATAAATTGGGATTGGTTTCATTTGACAGAATGCTTGCCTGTTTGTTGGACAAAGACAGCATGAAAGAAGTTTGGGTTGAGCCCATTCTTGTTCCCGGAAAATCTTTGTAAAATTTATTTCGCAGATTTTAATACAGCATACAGATTCGGAAAATCTGAGATCATTCCATCCACACCCAATCGTTTTAATTCTTTCATTCTTTTTATATCATTCACTGTCCACGGAATTAATTTTATTCCTAACTCTTTACATTGTTTTACCAACAAAGCTGTTACCGTAGTTTCATCAGGAGAATAAATGGTTGGAATAAATCCTAATTCATTTAATCGTATCGCAAATGATTTATCTGAGGGCGGCTCAAACAAATAAGCTGTTTTAATGGTTGGATAATGTTGATGCAAATATTGCAGTGTGCGAATATCGAAAGATTGAATGATCACACGAGGTTCCACTTTTTTTTCTTTGATAACAGCCATGATCAATTCTACAAACTCATCAGGTTTTGGATGATAGATGCCATCTGTTGCAGGCTGCGATTTTGTTTCAATATTGTATTGTATAGGTTTTAATGAAAGCCTTGTTGTATAAGCTTCTGCGCTATCGATCACATCTGCCAATTTAGGTTTATGCACGCTTAATTTTTGTTGATCAGGAAAACGCGGATGCGGTTTTAATCCCACATCAAATGTTTGCGTTTGATCATAAGCCATTTCATAAATATTCAATGATCTTTCATCTTTCTCATTTACAAAACTGCCATCGGCTTTCATTGTTATTTCATGATTAAAAAAAGGTTCGTGACTGATGATGACCTGTTTGTCTTTTGTGATCACTGCATCCATTTCTAAAGTAGTAACATGCAGATCAATTGCTTTTTTAAATGCAGGAATCGTATTCTCCGGCATCAATCCACGGCAACCGCGATGACCTTCGAAATCAAAGCCTGACAGGCCTTTATTTATTTTATTTACGGAGCAAGACATGGCAATGCAACTAATGATGAGAATAATTTTTTTCATTTGGGAAAGATTTGATCTTTTCTTTTTTGCATTTCTTCTGCGATGATTTTTTGTTCCGCGTCGCCTGTTTGCAAACTGCTTACAATATTGTCAAAAGTTTTTTCATCTTTATTTTGACTGAGTTTAAAAACATTTTCCAGCGAATCAACTTTTATTTCAAATGCAACGATGGCTTTGCTTAAACGCTGCACATAATCTTCAGACAAATTTTTGTAAGATGCAGGTGAAGCATCATTATTTTCAAAATGAGAAGTCAGTTCATGCAGCATGTTCAATAATTGTTCATCATTCAAAAAATTCAATTCACCTTTTGCATGAACGCTCATATAATTCCAGGTAGAAGCCTGTTGTTTATTTTCATACACACTTGCACTCACATAGGTATGTGCGCCGCTGAAAACGACCAATACATTTTTATTGTTCTCGAAAGCTTTGTGATGATCTGTTTGGCGCATAATATGTGCCTGTAAATACATTACACCATCGCGTTCTTTCAATAAAACCGGTACTTGTGTGGCAACAGGTTTATTCTCTGCATTCACACCGATTAGCATGGCGAAAGAATGTTGCTTCATAAAATCAATTACAACAGCTGCATTATTTTCTTTAAAGTAAGAAAGCTTATACATGGGATGAAGTTAAACAAAGAAATAAACTTGAAAGTGATGTTTATGTTACCGGCTGTTGTTTTTTATGGCATCGGCTGTTGTCTCAGTTCTATTTTCTGTTTTTATGGCAACAAAAAAGATCCGACATAAAACGGATCTTTAGTTTAATATAATTCCTGCAGTACAAGTGTGCGACGCAACAAAAGTAAAATAGTATATCAAAAGCTGGCTAACTCAATATTTCCAGCACTTTCGTCTTGGGAATATTTGCATTTCTAATCGCAATATTTCTTACTGCCAATGATGCAAAATTTCTAAATGCATTTTGAGTAACAGCATCATCACCTACCATTGCAGGAACACCGCCATCACCGCCTTCGCGAATGGTTTGCACCAAAGGAATTTGTCCGAGGAAAGGCAATTCATATTCTTCCGCTAGATTTTTGCCACCTTCTTTTCCGAATAAATAATATTTATTGTTGGGCAATTCTGCCGGCGTGAAATAAGCCATATTTTCTACCAATCCGATGATCGGCACATTAATTTGTGCCTGCGCAAACATGGCAATGGCTTTTTTGGCGTCAGCCAAAGCAACAGCTTGTGGCGTTGTTACGACAACAGCACCTGTAACAGGAACTGTTTGTATCAATGTTAAATGAATATCGCCCGTGCCGGGTGGCATATCGATGATTAAATAATCTAATTCGCCCCAATCCACTTCTGTAACAAATTGACGGATGGCACTGCTGGCCATCGGACCACGCCAAACAACTGCATTTTTTTCATCCACCAATAATCCGATGCTCATTAATTTGATACCGAATTTTTCTAATGGAACAATGAAACCTTTACCATCTATTTCTTTCATCATTGGCCTTTCGCCGCGAACGCCAAACATAATAGGAACACTGGGTCCGTAAATATCTGCATCCATCAAACCCACGGTGGCACCGCCTTCGGCCAATGCCAGAGCCAGATTAGCAGCAATGGTACTTTTACCTACGCCACCTTTTCCGCTTACCACAGCAATAATATTTTTTACACCTTTCAGTTCCTTTTGTGCATCTTTTCGGTTGCTCGAAGTATTGGCAGTAAAATTCACTTGCACAACAGCTTCTTTGTTTACCAAAATCTTAATGGCATTTTCACAGGCAGAACGCATCATATCCTTCATCGGACATGCAGGTGTTGTTAAAACAAGCGTAAAGCTTACGGTATTGCCGTCAATAGCAATATCTTTAATCATATTCAGTGTTACCAGATCTTTGCCCAGATCGGGTTCCTGTACATTGCTGAGTGCTTTGAGAATTTCGGCTTCAGTCATCATGAAAGTTTTTGTTAAAAAGCTTGATCGGGCGCAAAGTTAACCATCAGGCACTTTACTTTGTTACGAATTACAAAGTATAAACAAAGATGTTTAGCATTTTTAAATAATTGAAGTCTTATTTTTGTACGGATGATGAGATCGCTACGATATATTCTTTTACTCACGGGATTTTTTGTTTTGCAGCAAGTAAAGGCGCAAAATGAAACGCGCAGAGATTCTGTGATACAATTATTTGGTGTGGTGATGACGTCCGACAGTTTACGTGCTGTACCGGCTGCCAGTGTTATTGTAATGGGCAAAGGCAGAGGAACCATCACCAATAATGACGGTGTTTTTTCGATCGTTGTTTTAAAGGGTGATCATATTTTGTTTTCATCCATCGGATTCAAAGACAAATCCATTTATATTCCTAAAGACCTTACCGAAACGCAGTACAGCGTTATTCAATTATTGGTGAGCGATACGAATTATTTGCCTGCAACCATTTTGAAACCGCGACCAACCCGCGAACAATTTGAAAGAGATTTTGCCAATACCCGAGTTCCGGATGATATGTATGAAACGGCCAGACAAAATACAGATCAGGCCAAGTTAAGGGCTTTGATGGCAACATTACCTGCTGATGGCAGAGAAGCGGTGAACTATCAGTTAAGGCAGGATGCCAATAAATATTATTATGCTGGACAAATACCTCCGCAAAATATCTTCAATCCTTTTGCATGGGCAGAATTCATTAAAGCCTGGAAGCGGGGAGATTTTAAAAATAAATCATCCGGTAACTGATGATCTCATCGCAGGTTGAATAGCCAATAATTCTTACCTTACCTGCCAATCATTCGAAAAAATAGTATGAAAAATATTGCTGTCATCGGTGCAGGAACAATGGGCAACGGCATTGCACATGTGTTTGCACAAAATGGTTTTACTGTTTCATTAATTGATGTGAATATTATTCAATTAGAAAAAGCATTAGCGACCATTTCAAAAAATATTGACCGACAGATCGCAAAATCTTTACTGAATGAAGAAGATAAAGAGAAAACACTATCCAATCTTTCGACTTTTACAGATATTTCTTCAGGCGTACAAAATGCGGATTTAATTGTTGAGGCAGCGACAGAAAATGTTGATTTGAAATTGAAAATTTTTAAGCAATTAGATGAAGCCGCTCCTTCCAAAACAATTCTCGCTACCAATACATCTTCTATTTCTATTACAAAAATAGCGTCTGTAACAAAAAGGCCGAACTCAGTGATCGGCATGCATTTCATGAATCCTGTACCTGTAATGAAATTAGTGGAGATCATTAACGGATACGCCACAACAAAAGAAGTCACAGAAAAGATTGTTGCGTTGAGTAACCAATTAGGAAAGATTCCTTGTGTCGTGAATGATTATCCCGGCTTTATTGCCAACAGGATATTAATGCCGATGATAAATGAAGCCATTTACAGTTTATATGAAGGTGTTGCAGGTGTGGAAGAAATAGATACTGTAATGAAATTGGGAATGGCACATCCCATGGGACCCTTGCAGTTAGCTGATTTCATTGGATTGGATGTTTGCCTGAGTATTTTAAATGTTTTGAATGATGGTTTTGGCAATCCCAAATATGCACCCTGCCCATTATTGGTAAATATGGTGACAGCGGGAAAGACCGGTGTAAAAAGTGGAGAAGGTTTTTATTCTTATTCTGCGGGAAATAAAGATTTAATTGCAAGCAACCGCTTTAAAAAATAATTTTCATGTTTTTTATTCTTTCAAAAGTTTTAAGTTTTTTAGTTCAGCCTATTTCGTGGATATTGGTTTTACTTATTTGGATGATTTTTTCAAAATCAAAGGCAGTTAAGAAACGGTTATTGATAAGCATTATTTGCATTGCTGTTTTATTTTCCAATCTTTTTTTATATCAAAAATTTGTAACTGCATGGCAAACAAAACCTGTTACACTTTCAAAAGGCACACAATATTCTGTAGGTATTGTATTAGGTGGTTTTGCCGATTTTGATATTAACAAAAGAGGATATTTTTCTGAATCAGCAGATCGTTTTATACAAACTGAAAAACTATATCACCAGGGTTTTATACAAAAAATAATCATGACTGGCGGGTCTGGCGAATTAATTAATCCCGAGCCTAAAGAAGCTGCTTTTGTGAAGAATGAATTAATAGCAAGCGGAATTTCGGAAAATGATATCATGATTGAAAATAGTTCCCGCAATACTTTTGAGAATGCTGTTTTTACTAAAAAGATTCTTGATTCATTACAATTGAAAGCCCCGTATATTTTGATCACATCTGCCACACATATGCCGAGATCTTTACAAGTTTTCAGAAAAGCAGGAATAAGCGTGATTGCTGTCCCAAGCGATTACCATGTGATCAATTCGCATCTTTCAATAGATGAAATTATAATTCCAAAACTCAAACTATTGAATGATTGGGGGATTATTTTTCATGAAATAATCGGGCTGAAAGTATATCAACTAACCGGAAAAGCTTAATTAAATTTTTTTGCAGTGATCGTATGCATATCACTTATTTTATACAACACTTCTTCTAATCTTGCTTTGGGAATACCGATCTTTAATATGCAAAACAATTGCATCTCTTGTTGAATGATACTGCAATTAAATTGTTTTACAACTGTCATCACTTCATTCATTTTAGTATAATCAAAATGCAGTTCATATTTGATCTCTACTTGCTTCTGAATTACAGGAATCACTTGTAAAGCCAATGCTGCAGCGGTTTTATATGCGTTGATCAAACCCGGTACACCCAATAGTGTTCCGCCGAAATAACGGACAACTATTACAGCAATATCAGTCAATTGCTTACTGTCGATTTGATTTAAAATGGGTTTACCGGCAGTGCTGCTGGGCTCCCCATCATCACTCACCCGGAAATTATTTCCATCCATTCCAATTCGATATGCGAAACAATGATGCACGGCTTTGGGATGCTCTTTCTTTAACTGTTGCAAATATTTTTTTGCTTCATCAATTGTTGTAATCGGGTATGTATAGGCAATAAACTTACTGCCTCTGTCTTTAAATTCTGCGACAGAAGTTTGGTTGATCGTATAATAAAAATCCTGTTCAGAAATAGTTTTACTCATGTTTAAAATATTGGATCAGATCATTATTATATTTTTCTTCTGATGCTTGAATTGCATTTACTAATTCAGGTGCTGACAGTCCTTCTTTAACAAATAAAGATTCATTTGTGAGTGTTCTAACTTCATCCCAAATATCTGCATCAATAAAAGATTGTAATAATTTCGCTCCTCCTTCCACTAAAACACTCTGAATATTTAACTGATAGCAGGCATCGATTATTTTTTGAATAATATTCTCATCATCTTCTATTCGATAAAAAGTTGTGTTGTTACTTTCTTCTTGTTTAATACAATTAAAAATAATTGTTCGTTGACTATTATCGAAAATATTTAAAGTCGAAGGAAGTCGTAAATGCTTATCCAGTATCATTCTCATAAGACCATTTCCCTCAGCCAATCGGTTATTTAATGTAGGATTATCGAGTAATGCAGTATTGGTTCCAATAAGAATTGCAGATTCTTCGCTTCTCCATTGATGCACCAATCGGTTACTGTGTTCATTAGTAATTAACAATCTTTCTTCCGAAAAAGAAGCCATTTTTTTATCTGCCGTCTGTGCCCATTTTAAAATAATATAAGGTCGATGTTTTTGATGAAAAGTAAAGAATCGTTTATTCAATTCTTTGGATTCATTTTCTAAAATGTCAACTGTAACTTCAATTCCTGCTTGTTTTAATTTTTCAATGCCTTTTCCGTTCACCTCTTCAAAAGCATCTCTGCAGCCAATAACAACCCTTGGGATTTTGTGTTGAACGATCATATCTGTACAAGGCGGCGTTTTACCGAAATGGACACAAGGTTCTAATGAAACATACAATGTTGATTGACTGAGCAACGTCTTATTATTTTCTTCAACACTGTTTATGCAGTTCACTTCAGCATGCGCTTTGCCGAATTGCTGATGATAGCCTTCTCCTATAATTGTACCATCTTGCACCAACACAGCACCAACTAAAGGGTTGGGTGCAACATATCCCCTTCCTAACTTAGCCAACTCAAGGCAGCGATGTATGTATGATTCATCTTGGGTCACTTATCAAAACTAATTGAAAAAGCAGTAGCATTGCAGAATGAGTATTCAGGAAGCATATAAAAAATTATTGTTTCAGTTATATGAATTATACGATAACCGCGAAGCTGCAAACATTGCAGACATGGTGATTGAATATGTTACGGGTCAACAAAAAACAGACCGCATCATACATAAAACGATACCCTTAAATTTTCAGCAACAGGAACAATTGGAAAATCTTACGCAACAATTATTACAGCATAAGCCGGTACAGTATGTTTTGCAGGAAGTATGGTTTGCAGGAATGAAATTTTTTGTAAATCAATCTGTATTGATTCCCAGACCTGAAACGGAAGAATTGATTGATTGGATCAATCAGGAAATTAAAAACAACAAAATCGTTGTCAAAACCATCCTTGATATCGGAACAGGCAGCGGATGCATTCCCATTTCTTTACAGAAAAAGAATCAGGCTCTTAATATTACTGCTCTTGATATAAGTAAAGATGCATTGAAAGTGGCAGAAAAAAATGCGGCCAATCTTAGTACAGATATAATTTTTATTTGTTCGAATTTTTTGGATGAAAATAATTGGGGAAAACTACCTGTTGTAGATCTTATTGTAAGTAATCCTCCTTATATCAAACAATCAGAAAGTATATCAATGCAGAAAGTAGTAACAGATTTTGAACCGCATCTTGCATTATTTGTATCTGATGAAAACCCTTTGATATTTTATCAGAAAATAGCTTTATTCGGCAAAAACCATCTTTCCAAAAATGGAAAAATATTTGTCGAAATAAATGAAAGTTTAGGCAAAGATGTTGCTGCTGTTTTCCAAAAAGAGCATTATGAAATTGAATTAAGAAAAGATATGTATGGAAAAGACAGAATGCTTAAAGCAAATTTTATAAATAATTAAATGATTTTATAAACTGCCCAATTCTTTGTTTCGAACATTAATATCGGACGGAATTGCTGACGAATTTCCATTTGATGGATATTGTAATCATTCAGTACTGTAAAGCTTCTCAGCCGATTAACCGATTTTGCCACACAAACAAACCTCGCTCCTAATTTCGGGTTTTCAACGATGGTGATAAAATTATTATTGTTGGGAAGCACTACTGTTCTCAATGTTCGCAAGTGCGCCATTATTTTATAGGCTGCGGCATCATCCATTAATATTTTATGTGTTTCATCGGTGATATCTGAAATATAAGCAGCCAATTGATATTCTTCTGATGTTTGCCTTTCATCTTTCCATTTACTCACTTTTTTGAGAGATGAGAAGAATAATTTTTCTTCAATATCGCTTGAATGTTTAAAATAAAAGATACCGGTGAATATATTTAGAATTGCTACGGCCATGATCACGGGATATAAGAATTTGGTCTTATACTTTCTCCCGGCATACACGCTGATACCCAATAATGCAATGATGAGAAAAATCAGATAGTATTCGATAGTGATATACACCTGATTATCGAGTAGAATTATGGAAATAAGAATGAAAGGGGCCAATATTGTAAACAATTCGTATAAATTCCCTTTAAACAAAACAAACAAAAGAACCAGTAACGGAGTTAAGAGCAATATATATATTTGAAAAATGATGTGATTTTGTTCTGTCACATTATCCACTGCTCCGGATGCAATTAGATTACCGATTGATTCATTTCCTGTAACATGCCAGTTGGCATATTGGCTGGTTAAAAAATAAGTAGCATCCCCTGCGTGATAAAAATTCAATGTTTTAAACAAATACAAAGCGCCGATGGGCAATAAGAACACAATAATATAAATGGCCAATGTTCGGTTGGCTAATTTCCTTCGTTGAGAACGATTATTTAATGATTCAAAATATTGCAAAACCGGCGGTTGATCTTTTTGCAGTTTCAATCCTTCCAATGAAACAAGAAAAATAAACGGGAAGAATGCCAATAAGAGCCAGATAAAATTGTAATCACAAAATACCAGACAAGAAAGATAAATGCTTGCCATTGACAGATAAAAGGAAGTCTGACTTTGATAATAACTGAATAAACTTCTGAAAACCAAATAAAAGAATAAGAGTATGGAAGCCACGCCACGCCCTGATGTTGCGGCATAAATGATGCCAGGATGAAAAACAAAAACCAATAACAACATTGGTAAAAAAATCCTTCTTGGCAGTTTTGATTTTGAAAAATCATTCAACAATAAAAAGAATAATACGGTTGTAAATGCCGTTGATGCCAATATGGGTGCAAACGGATATCCGAACGGTGTAAAAACAATTGAAGATAAAAATATCAAGCTGGGAAAAGTAGTACCCAAAGTAAGCAATGTATTATCTTCCGTTTCAAAAAGCAGTTTTATTTTCTCTGCAATGAACATCGCTTCTGAGTGTTCAAATCCTGTACGATGTAATACCCATGAGATCAGGATATAATACACCATCAAAAAAAGTGCAATGAAAATAGCTATATACTTTTTTAAAAAAATCATATTTTTTATATTGCCGGAGCCACTGATGCTGCTGCTGCATTGGCACTTGCTGATGATGAAACCTTAGTCAATCCGTGATTTGTTTTTTCCCAATAAAATGGTTTATAGATCAACTGCCAAAGGCCTTTGTAAGCAGCAATTGAATGCATTAACCAATACACAGGGTTTAAAATCGCAAATAATATCAGCTCATAAAATCTTCGTTTGAACACTGCCAGCATATTGATGTACACCATCAGAACATTACCTGCAATAAAATTAAATGTAGCGATATACAATACCCAATCGGGAAACAGTTGCCGAATAAAAGTGAAATTGAAAATGATGTAGAACACAAAAAATACTAACAAAACCGGATACAATAAAAATGTAAAGGAAGTACCGCCGATAAAGAAGTTGAATCCGAAAAAACCCTGCCAACCGATTCTCCTGATCAATGAAACAGGATTGCGCATGTGCACAAGATACGTCTGCATATATCCTTTGATCCAGCGGGAGCGCTGACGAATCCAGTTGAAAGGTTCATTGTTTGCTTCTTCAAGAGTTGTACTGTTAACAACACCTATCTTATATTGCTTATCATATACACGCACACCCAGATCGGCATCTTCGGTAACATTGAACGGATCCCATGCCCCTAGTTCCATTAATTTATTTAGGTGATTGTGTAGTCAGAACACAAATATATACTTTATCTTAATTTACACAAATTTTTTTTAACACTACTTTAGTAGAGTGCCTATTTTACACCTAAACTACAACAACAAAAGCTATATTAACAGATATTTTTATCTTAAATCGAATGTTTTTTTGTTTATTTCGTACATTGTTATTACATTTGTGTAACAATACTTAAATATGCAAGATTTAATCCTACCAAAAGTTAATCTCGTAGCTCCACAAAGAAGCCTCACTGGTTTATCAGTTGAGGATTTTATTGTTGAAAAAATAAGTGCTAACTACAATGAAATTGCTCGTTTGAAAGAACAATACGAAAAGCTAACGGGTAGAAAGTTTGAAGAAGATAGTATGCCTGAACCTGCAAATAATGATTTTGCTTTCCCATCTAAAAGAGAAATGATTTTAAACGTAGATAAATTTTTAGCAGAAGCGAATGGCGAGCCTTTTAAGACGAGAGATATTTTTAATAAGTATTATCCTGATATTACAGAAAAATCAATAAGAGAGGAAATAGTTAGGCGTTATTCAACTGAATTAAATGATAGGAGAAAAAAGAATAAGATTTATAGCAAAAGAGTTGAAGGCGAAAGAGGGGATGTGTATTCTACTAACAAAGAAAAATTAGATTCATTATAAACAAAAACCACCTACAATGCTTTGGACGGCGTTATGTAGATGGTTTTTAATGTTCTTAAAAAACGGGGCGTTCTCTGGTGAGATTTGGATGACTTAAGACCCTCCTATACCGGTTCGATTCCGATACGCTCCACTATTTTTACCTACTACAAAAGTAGGTAACATTTTTGAAAAATGCAAGTAAAATACCTACTTTATGAAAAGATTTACCATTACTGAATTTAGGGAAATGTACCCTACTGATGATGCCTGTTTAGACCGCATATTTCAATTAAGATATAATAATTTAGTATGCCCAAAATGTGAGAATACTAATACCTATCACAGAGTTAAAGACAGACGATCTTACCAATGCCAAGCATGTGCGAATCAGATTTATCCAACACATGGAACGATTTTTGAAAAAACAACTACCCCGCTTACACTTTGGTTTTACGCCATTTATTTACAGACTACAACAAGAAATGGTGTAGCAGCGAAAGAACTGGAAAGGCAATTACATATTTGTTACAAAACGGCATTAAGAATGAACCACCAAATTAAGCTATTGATGGCAAATAAAAGCGCAGAACCTTTTACGGGAGTAATACAAGCAGACGAATCTTTTTTTGGTGGGCTTAATAAGAATCGTCATGCAGATAAAAAAGTTGCAGAATCACAAGGGCGTAGCTGTAAAGATAAAACACCCGTTTTCGGAATGGTAGATTTAAGCGGAAGGGTTTCGGCTCATGTAGTAGATGATACAAAGGGAACTACCTTAAAGCCTATTATTGATAAGCATGTTGATAACGAAAAATCAATTATAGTTACAGACGAATGGTTAGGGTACACAAAACTTAAAAATGAATATTCTCATGTTATAATTAATCACTTACAGCAAGAATATGTAAGAGGTGCATTTCATACAAATACGATAGAAGGATTTTGGTCTCAATTAAAGAGAACTATTAAAGGAACGCATATACACGTTTCAAAAAAGCATCTTCAAAAATATGTTGATGAAGTTGCATTTAGATATATGCAGCGAGATAAACAAGACACAATGTTTGAAACTATTTTGAGCCACGTTTCTTAGTCGTGGCTGCTTTCTTAATAGTCTTTTCAAACAGACTAAATCCATTATGGTTTAACTCTTTTCCCTTCATAAATTCTTCATACCCTACGGTAACTTCTTCCATTGTCCTATCTTTCTTTTTCTTTTTTGCCATACATCAAAATTAAGTTAGTTATTAAAAAGCTCACATACTTTTCTTAATATCTTATCCCCCATGCTATCTGGCGCAATGTCGCTCCACTTAACTTCATCGTTGCCATCCATCGAATAAGAAGATATACAATTTCGATCGCTATCGTAAGTAATCATTTTAAGAACCTTTGATATTTGCCTACTATCACAATCAAAAAGATTCAATACATCTGTTACAGTATTATAATACACCTTCCCTTCTATTATGTTCTTAGGAGACACAACCTTTTGCCATACTTTATTGTAAATCGTCAGCATAAAGTAGACTAAATATAATTAATTTTAAGATAGTGTTTCCATTCTTCATTAATCACTAAACAAAATGACATGGAACCTAAGA
>Ga0316218_1000607_pt1 | contig 46949 bp, 68 predicted proteins | sample TBH18003metaG_FD_203634 | JGI IMG/M metagenome (GOLD analysis project Ga0316218, IMG submission 203634) | Freshwater microbial communities from Trout Bog Lake, Wisconsin, USA - TBH18003 | ecosystem: Environmental > Aquatic > Freshwater > Lake > Hypolimnion/Profundal zone | place: USA: Wisconsin... | reverse complement strand
TGTATGTGCCACCAGGCAGCTACCTCAAGGCTGATGTCAGCAGCAGCGTGGGCTTGGCCACCAATGATGGCAATACCATAGCCTATGCTGATCCCAGCGGCTTCTTCATAGACACGCTGTACAACACCGAAGAATACCAATGGTGGTTTGACAACACAGGCAACCTCACGCTACCCATTGGTGGCACCATAAACTGGTACGACGGCAGCAATGCGCTCACAGGTGGAGGTGGATCTGCGGATCTTGGCATGTTCGTGTTCAGCAGCAGCACAATAACCACTCAGAGCCCTTACAGTGACATATACATCACACCAGACGACGATGGGCACACGCAGATATACATCCCAACATCAGAGAACTCCGCAACATCACCGATCAGCATCACCAACTTTGCGGGTAACATCGCGCTGTACACAGGCGGTTCATATGCATGGACCTTCGACGTGAATGGCAACCTAACGCTCCCTGCTGGGGGCACCATCAACTTTGCCAACGGAAGCAATGCGCTCACCGGCGGAGGTGCCAACACTGGTACCATAGGCTTCGTGGGCAACGCAATCTATGACTTTGCTGGTATCATCGTGGAAAATGCCGATCTGTTGCATGGTGCCACGGCAGCATTGACGCTACCAGCCAATGGCAGTTCCAACGCTCTTACATTGAACAGGCTCTATGGTAACGTGACCATAGGAACTGGACCAGCCGGTAGCATCACCAACACATGGCAGTTCGATGAAACAGGCAACCTGTTGATACCAGACAGTGGTTATATCCTGGCACCCAACAACATCTACATATCAACTCTGGACGGTGTTGCTAGCATTGACATAGAGTCTGACCAAGTGCACATCATACAGAGCGGCAACGATTGGGGGTTCTACAGCAATGGTACCATGGGCTTTCCTAGCAATGCCACGATACAGAGTAACAACAGCTTCAATCTTCTAGTAAATGGTAACAGCTACAGCACCTGGAGTTTTGGCCAGGCCGGCGTGCTCACGCTGCCAGATGGCGGCTACATTGACAACAATGGTGGCATCACGCGATTGGGTGCAGGCAACCTGGGAGCGCAGATAGGCAGTGCTGACACACAGAACTACGTCACTGCCAGCAATGAAGGTGTGACCATACAGACTCAGGCAGACATCGCCAACAGCAACTGGGTGTTTGATCTCAACGGTTATCTGACCATGCCGTTACACACCAGGATGAACAGCGGTGGCGTGGGCAACACCAACAGCGCAGAGTTTGGCACGGTGGTCAACACCTACGGCGACAACGGCGTGGTACAGAACAGCCAGATCTACATGAGCGCTGGCACAGGCGAAGCACGCATACTGGTCAACATGCAAGGCCACACGCTGGTCTACTACGGCACAGAAGAAGTTGAAAACCCCAACTTCACGGGCATGGTGGCCATGGACCCCAACGTGCGCAGCCAGTATGCCATAGCCTCTGAGAACGGCAACATACTGTTGGGTGGCGCGCAACCAGGTGGCACCCTGATCAGCAGCGACTACATCGCTGGCATCGGTAGCCTTAACAACAACTACAACATGAACGGGCTGTACGTGGACACCACCAGTGTGCTGATATCCACTGGTTCAGAAGGTGCTGTGAACAACAGCCAGCAGTTTGGTACCAATGGCATCAGCACAACCACGACGTTTGGCAACATCAGCACCAATACCAGCCAGGCTGCCAGCTATTGGTTGGCATTGGCTCAGGACAGCACCACAGGACTCTATCCAGCACAGGCCAAGATAGATGTGTGCCTGGCCAACATTGACACACCAGAAGTATACATTGACCTGAGGCGTGCCAGCGACGGCTTCAACGTGCTGTGGACATTTGATAACACAGGCAATCTCACGCTCCCACTAGGTGGCACCATCAATTTTGCTGATGGCAGCAATGCCTTGGTAGGTGGCGGTAGCGTGGCGTTCAATCCAACCACGCTGGTACAGAGCGTGAACATCACCGCAGCAGGCACCCAGAGCGGTGGTGGCGAGTATGCGGTTACCTACACCACCAGCAGCTTGGCCACCGTGCTTGCCACTGGTATAGTGGTCCAGTGCCAGGGCAGCACTGCCTATGTGGAAGGCACCACTGCCACGGGATCACAGGTGGTCACAGGCACGTTTGGTGACGCTTTTGCTGATAGGGCCTACACTGCCTACGCCTATGTCACCACCAACGTGGGAACCATATGGAGCGCTCAGGCCTCAGGTACCACGGGTCTGTGCCTGATCGCAGGCACTGTGATCACCATGGCCAATGGCACGACCAAGCGCATCGAGGACATCGGCTATGACGACCACATCAGGGTCTGGGACTTTGACACAGCTGGCTTTGCCACAGCTAGAGCATTGTGGATCAAGCGCACCGAAACTGCTGTGGCCTACAACGAGCTGACGTTCAGCGATGGCAGTGTGCTGCGCACGGTTGATCAGCATCGCATATTCAACAAGCAAGCAGGTGCGTTCACCTATCCAATGACAGACGACACGCCAATTGGCACCATAACCTACACAGTGGATGGTACTGAGGCAGTGTTGGTCAGCAAGCGCACAGTCACTGACACCGTGGACTACTACAACGTGATCACTGATCGCCACATGAACCTGTTCGCCAACGGCATACTGACCAGCTGCAGGTTCAGCAACGCTTACCCTATTGACAACATGCGCTGGGTCAAGGCCAGCAGGCAGTTGCGTGACCGCGCAGAGTTCGCGGGCATAGCTGATCGTTGGATCGACGGACTGAGGCTCTGTGAGCAGACCTATGCTGTGGATGATATCCGTTGGTATGTGCGTCGCTTGGAGAGCTTGGAGATCACAGAGCTGGCCCTGGCTGCGTGAGGATCATCTTCCTGGACCATTACGGTGTGATGTGCCGTGCCGTGCCGGGTATCACGCGAACTCCGACCAGCTTGCCCACTGCTGCTGAGCTCACAGGCAGGCGATCCTGGGAACCTTTTGATACAGATTGTGTCAGAGTACTGAATGATATACTCGCGGCAACTGCTGCTGATATAGTGGTCACAAGTGATTGGAAACACAGCAAGAATCTCGAAGAAATAGGCGAGTTCTATGAGGCTCACGGGGTTATCACTTGCCCCATAGGCTGCACTGCCAGCTTGAGAACAGCACATGATACGCTGCATCAGCAGCGTGCGGCAGAGATAGTCCACTGGGTTGATACCTACCCTGGCATTCACAGCTGGATAGCCGTGGATGACCTGCACATGCAGCTGGCACACTTTGCCTGGGCGCAGGATCCGCATGCTGCGATCTGTGCGCCGGGACTGGCTGAGCACATCATAACCACGCTGATCGCACGGTAAATATCAGCATGAGCATAATCATAGAACAGGGCATAACTGTCCAGGGTGGCATAACCATCGGAGCTGGCTCAGGTGGAGGCGGCGGGTCCGGCATCCAAGGGTGGATCGGTGCCATATCCGGTGTTCTGGGACGGCTTCGGCTACCACGCTCTGTACAGCTAAGGCATCACCGAGATTAGGCCAACGCGGCGACCTATGGCATACTTTGCCATGGGGGTATCAACATGAGCATAGAATCGATCGAATGGCCCAGGGTGCACACGGGCATGGCAGCCGTGACGATAGCGCTGTTGGCAGAGCTGGAGAAGACGCAGTGGATGAGGCCGGAGCACATAGAGGCTGCACAGCTGCATCAGGCAAGGTTGCTGCTGCGGCACCACGTGGATAGGAACCCATGGTTCGCCGCGAGGATTGCCGCCGCCGGCCTCACACCTGACATGATCACGAGCACAGAGGCGTTCAGGCGAATACCCATGCTGAAGCGAGGCGACATACAGCGCGCCGGCGATGCATTCTATGCCACGGAGGTGCCCAAGAGCCACAAACCCATCATGGAGATAAAGACCAGCGGCAGCACCGGAGAGCCGGTGGTGGTGAGGAAGACCAACGTCAACGCCCTGTTCTGGGGCGTGCACGCCATCAGGGACCACCATTGGTCCAAGCGTGATCAACGTGGTAAGATCAGCAGCATACGGGCTGACATACACAGCTATGCCGAATCGCCCAGCTGGGGCATGCCCATGTCCATGATCACCAGGACCGGTCCGGCCCAAGGCATGCCGGCCAGCATGGACATAGCCGAGCAGCTGCGCCGCGTCAGGGAGTTCAAACCGTCAATATTGCTGATTTATCCCAACAATCTCAATGCTTTCCTAGACGAATGGGAGTCAGGATGGGACATGGATTACATCAAGCACATCAAGACCATAGGTGAGACGGTTAGCCCGGAGCTGCGTGCCAGGACCAAGGCCATAACGGGTCTCAGCATAGAGGACAACTACAGCAGCAACGAGATGGGCTGCATGGCCATCCAGTGCCCCGACCACGACCATTACCACATAATGAGCGAGACCGTCATCTTGGAGATATTGGATGACGACGGAAACCCCTGCAGGCCGGGTGAGACGGGCCGCGTGGTGGTCACGGATCTGCACAACTTCATCAGCCCGCTGATACGCTATGACATAGGTGACTTCGCTGTGCCGGGTGAGCCATGCACCTGCGGCAGGGGATTGCCGGTTCTGCAACGGGTGGTTGGCAGGGAGCACAGCATCATCAAGCGCCCCGACGGCACGCGCGGTTGGCCCATATTCTACGGTGCCAAGATGAACGGCATCGCACCGGTGAGGCAATACCAGTTCATACAGCACACCATCGATGACATAGAGTTCCGCTGCTACACAGATGATCCGCTCACACCCGAGCAGGAGTCAGGTCTGATAGCGTTGGTGCAGGAGGCGTTGGGCCATCCGTTCAACATCAACCTCATACAGTACAGGGAGAGGTTGCCCACCACCAAGGTTGGCAAGTTCCAGGAGTTCATATGCAAGGCATGAGTCGATAAATAACAGCGGCAAACGAGAATCGGAGATCGAAGCATGGACCAGACCAACGCAGAAACGCAATCAAGCACCGTGAGCAATGTCACCATCTACACGTTGCATAATGATGTGTTCAGCTGGCGAGCCAAGAAGCTGCTGGACAGGAAGGGCATCTCCTACACCGAGCAGGTGGTTGGCGCTGCACCACCCGATGACCAACGCGCTCGCATCACCGCAGAACAGTTCACGGCTGCCGTGCCAAACGTGAGGCGTCCTCCGGTGACCATGATAAACGGTGAGACCGTCGTCGGACTCAGGGCACTGACCAAGAAGCTGGGCTGATCGACAAGCATCGCATCTGGTAAATATCGCATAGGCAATCACCAGAGGCACACCCCATGACCATGCGCATATTCACCAGCCAAACGCTAGACACGGATGCCAACGTCTACGTGGGACCGTTTGGCGAGGTAGCGGTCGGCGCGGACGGTGTTCTGAGGATAGCCGACAACGCGACACCCGGTGGACACACGGTGTCTGGTACAGCCAACACAGGCGACATAACCTTCACCGGCACCGCAATAGGTACCACCACCAACCAGGACATAGCGCTGTCCACCAACGGCCAGAACTGGTACTTTGCTGGGAACGGGGGCTTCTCGGTGCCCAGCAGCCTGCCTGTGACGTTCACAGCAGATCTCACACCCACGTACTTCCGCCCGCATCCCGGCCATACGGTGCTGAACCTCACGGGCAATGCCTGGACCTATAGCGTGAGCTTTGCCGTGGATGACTATGGGCATGTGCACGCCTTCAGCAACAACACCCAGACTTGGCCCAGCAATCCTGGATACGTCAACGGCGATGCCTTCGTGTATGGTCCAAACGTCACGGGCATAGCTGGATTCAACTTCACCCTGTATGTGAGCAGCATCCACAACAATGGCAGTGAATGGACGGTCACGGTGCAGGGGCAAGCGCCTGAGGTGCCTGCGAGCATAGCCAGTGCATCGGTCCTCAAGCTCAGTGCTGATGGCGCAGACTGGATACTCAGCACCGATGGTAACCTCACGCTGCCAGACGATGGTTACATTCAGAACTACAATGGCAACATCACCCTGCTGGCTGCCGGTAATCAACCATGGACCTTTGGCTCAGACGGCGTGCTGACCATGCCAGACGGCAATCTGGGCAATGATGGTCGCATAGACTTCAACTTTGAAGGCTACAACTGGGGACGCATCAGCAGTCACAACCGCCAGGTCTACATACAGAGCGTGGCCAGCGGCGACGTGGACCCAGATGGCACGGTATACTCTGAGGTCAGCGTGGGACTGGATATCAGCATCAGTACCAACGTGCAGGCTACCAACAACAACTGGACGTTTGGGTTGGATGGCACCCTCACGCTGCCCACCTCAGGCAATATCGTAACCACCAGCGGCAATCTCAACATCACCAGCACCAGTGGTTGGGTCAACATCACCAGCGGTCCCCACACTTTCACCTTTGATGCTGATAGCGTGGGTAGGTTCATCATGCCCACACAGGGCGTGATAGCAGGCAATGAGGATGGTGTGCGAGTGTTTGCAGGAAACCTTGCCACAGAGACTGGTAACGTGTGGACCTTTGGCTATGGCGGTACGCTAGAAATACCAGATAAGGGCATCATTAGGACGCAGGGCTGGGACAGCTTCTCCTTGCAGTCCGACAACACCAACATTACCATAATACCCAATGTTGACCAAACACAGGGATGGACCTTTGGCTACAACGGCATACTCACGCTGCCACGCAACAATTATCTGCAGACCATTGACACAAACTTAACAGTGGGCAGCCAGGGTACTGTGCGCATCAACAGCAATGCCGCCACTGGCAGTGGAACTTACGGTTGGGTGTTTGGTGCAGATGGCAGCACCACCTTCCCCAATGGTGCCAAGCTCAACGATGGCACGAGCCATCAGTTCGCCACAGATAATACTGTGACCACCAGCTTGGACCTGCGTGATACTACCGGACGTGGTTTCTACACAGACACCAGCGGTTACACGCTGCGCAGCAGCGGCAGCTACAACTGGGTGTTTGGCGCAGATGGCAGCCTGACATTCCCCAACGTGAACACCAGGAGTGGCGTGGGTGTGGGCCAGATATTTGATGGACCAAGCTGGCGAGCTGGCCTCAACATGGTGGGTGCCACTGACCAAAGCCCCATACGCATCTACAATCCGGGCACCGATGGCAAGGGCTTTGGAGCCAGCGCCGTGTACATCCAGCACGATAACGTGCAGATCATCACCAACAACCAGAATCCAGGTGGTCCGGGTTATACTTGGCAGTTTGATAAACACAGCAACCTCACGCTGCCTGCCGGTGGTGGCATCACATTTGGCAATGGCACGCAGACCCAGGCATATCTGGGTCAGAACATATTTGACCAGAGCCTTAACAGCTATGACAATGTGCAGTTTGGCAACCTGTTAGTCACTGGCAATGTGACAGTGAACGGCAACATCAACATCAGTGGTAACATACAGCAGATCTCGGGCAACAGCGCCAGTTTCTATGGTGACGTAAACGGCATACATGCGCTGTATGCCGGACTGCAGCTGGGTGCCAGCGTGGTTGCCAACCCTGTGATACAGAGCAGTGCCAGCATCAATGACTACGTGCAGAACGAGTTCCAGAACATCAACGGCGGCAATGTGGCCAGCACTGACTGGGTTGCAACTGCTAACAATGGCAGCGACACCACCAACTACATAGACATGGGCATAACCAGCGGCGGCTGGGATGGCACGCAGGCCAATAGTCTTAGCAATGCGCTGTTGCCAGATGATGGCTACCTCTATGTGCAGGGTGGCACTGGTGGCGGCAATCTTGTGATAGGCACAGCCAGCCCAGGCACAGCACTAAAGATCATCAGCGGTGGCGCAGACAGCTCCTACATAGTTGCGCAGTTTGGTGCACCTGGCACAGACAACGCAGTGACTATCAGTGGTGGACTGGGGGTTAGTGGTAACGTCAGCGCCTACAACATAAACGCAGCCAGCATCACGGTTGGCGGACAACCCGTGGTTGGTGGCACAGGTCCAACTGGCCCTACAGGTGTACAGGGTCCCACAGCACCAACGGGTGCAACCGGTGACACAGGACCAACTGGTGCAAGCGGCGTTCTAGGTCCCACGGGAGCTACGGGCACGATAGGTCCCACAGGTGCTAGCGGTAGCCCAGGGCCAACAGGGGCTACGGGCACGATAGGTCCCACAGGTGCTAGCGGCAGCCCAGGGCCAACAGGCGCTACTGGAAGCACTGGTACAAGCGGCGCAGCTGGTCCAACAGGTGCCAGCGGCTCAGCAGGCGCTACTGGAGCCACAGGTGCGACCGGAGTTGGCGCTACAGGACCCACAGGACCCACAGGTGCGCTGCCGGCAGCCAGCTTCATGCGCGGCAGCCGCAGTGCCTCACAGTCTGGCATGTCTGCAGGCACACGCATAGTGTTCACGCAGGTGGATGCATCTGCAAGCAGCGACATCAGCCTCAACACCAGCACGGGCAACATCACGCTGGCAGCCAACAGCACCTACAGGCTCATGGCCTTGGTACCCAGCTGGGCAGGTTCCCGTCCCGCATTTGGTTGGTACAACGAGACCACAGGCGCCTATGTGGGCAGCTTGTCAGAAAGCTATCAACCCACTGATGGTGCGGGCAATGGTGCCTCAGGTGGCATCAGCGAATACGTGTTCACGCCTAACGTTAGCACCATAGTCAGCTATAAGTTGGTTAGTGCAACTGCTACCGTCACAGCGGGTGGCAACGGAGATTTTGCACTGGCCGGCAGCTATCCTTGGTTCGAGATACAGGTCATAGGGGCATTTATTCCCGCACTGGCAGGAGCAACTGGACCCACGGGACCAGCAGGCGGCGGTGGCACAGGTAATTACGGCAACGCCAACGTAGCCGGCTATCTCAGCGGCAATGTCAGCATAGGCAACCTAACCGTCACGGGTGCTACCAATCTGGGCAATATAGCCAACGTGACCATCACGGGTGGCACCACCGGGCAGGTGTTGACCACCAATGGCACAGGCGGACTTAGCTTCGCCACACCAGCTGGCAGCTACAGCAACACCAACGTAGCAGGCTATCTCAGTGGCAACGTTACCGTGGGCAACCTCACTGTTACCACAGGCTTCATACAATCAACCGGCAATGCCAACATCACACTAGACCCTGCAGGCACTGGTGTGGTGTCAGTGGCCAGCAACATCGTGGCAACTGGCAGCATAGTAGCAGGAGGCGTGCGCAGCACCACCAGCGCCACAGCACCAGCTGCGCCAACCATAGGTGACATATGGTACAACACCAACAATGATACCATGTATCGCTGGACCACGGATGGCACCAGCAGCTTCTGGTTGGACTATGACGGACCGACCTTCAGTGCACCAACTGCTACCATCGCCAGTGGATTCGTGAACGCCGGTGTATATGTGGTCATGGACAACCTCAAGGCCACGGTCACCACCGGTGGCAACAGGGGCTTGAGCCTGTCAACGGTGTCAGGATCTAATACATACTATATAGGCGGTAATTATGCTGTCAATGGCGGCAGTGGAGGAAGCTCTGGTTCCCAAGCCGTTACAACCTCCGTTGCCACATCGTCGTTTGGCTGGAACTTTACCGGTGCCGGCGACATATCCACATACATACTGAGCGATACCACCAACTTCAGATCCTATCGCATCACGCTGCAGATAGGCGGCAGTTATATTAACAACATGATTAGCATAGAGAGGCTGTACTGATGAGTTTCCCCTATCCTCCCTCAGATGGTCAGCTGGCCACGGTCAACAACATCACCTATCAGTGGAGCAACAGCAGCAATGCTTGGACGCGCACACGTTCAGTCACAGGCTACGTGGCTGATCTATGCCAGGTATACAACAGCGCGGACGACGCGGGCATTGGCATCAACACCGACATCATATTTGACACACAGACATATGCTAACGGCATAGCATACAACACCAGCACTGGTGTGTTTGCCCTCACTGGCGGCAAGACCTATGAGCTGTTTGCCAACATAAACTGGGGCACATTCAGCGATCTCAGTGGTGGCTATCTGTTGTATCAATGGGTGGACGCCACCAGCAACACATCATTGGTCGCCAGCGGATCAGTGGCAGGCCTGTCTGAACCCATCAACCGGAACACCAACGAAAGCACCAACACCAGCCTCAAACTGGTATATACACCCACCGCCAACCAAAGCGTGAAGCTCAGGGTGTACGCTGGCTCAGGAACGGCTACAGCACGAGGTACCATTGGCAGCTATGCCAGCATCACGCAGCTGGGCAGCACCGCCCTCATGGCCAACATCACCATTGGCGGCAACGCTGCTGCTACCAGCACCGCCAATGCCGCGGTCGTGGTCACGGGTGGCTTGGGTGTCAGTGGCGATCTCTACGTGGGCGGCAACGTGTACCACTCGGGCAGCACCAGCAACGGGGTGCAGGTCGTCAACGGTCTGGTCAGCAACACCTACGGACGCTTTGGCCAGAACGTCACCGTCAACAGCACCAACACCAGCACCAGCACCACCACAGGAGCCCTGATAGTGGCCGGGGGCGTCGGCATAGCAGGCAACATCAACGCCGGTGGATACGGATCATTCTCGGGCCCATTCAACGAGAGCACCACGGTGGCGGGAGTGTATGCAGGCAACACCGGCATCGGTAGCAGCCAGACGCCTAGGGTGGTGTTCGCCAACGGCAACGCGGCACAGAACTGGGAGATAGACAACAGCAACGGCACCTTCCGCTGGTATCAGCCGGGTGCCACCAAGATGACATTGGATGGCAACGCCAACCTCACGGTCACGGGCACGCTGGCCGTGACGGGCACGGTGACCAGCCAGGCCACCATGGTGGGCAACGCGTCGGTGGCGTTTTCAGCGGGATCAGCCGCGGCAGGCAACGTTGCACTGCTGATGAATGGCAACATGGCCGTGCGTGACAACAGCGTGACCTACAGCACCATGTACATGGATCTAGGCACTGGTGGGTCAGCCGGAGGTGTGTTCCAGTTCAGAGGCACCAGCAGCTTCACGCAATGGGCACAGATAGGATCATACGGTATAACGCTGCCTACTCGCCCAGCTGTCAGGATCACAGCCACCACCAGCAATAATTTCACCGCCACCACAACCATAACCAACCAGTACGTGGACTACAACCAAGGCAGCGCCTACAACAACAGCACTGGTGTGTTCACCGCACCAGTGGCTGGACTGTACAGCGCATTCATGAACCTGCGCATATCCGGCGGAAGCAGTGCTAGTGCCTGCATGAAGAAGAACGGTCAAACAAATACTGCCAACGGCACCACCGTGCTCTACTGGGAAACCCTGAACGGCAGCCTCAGCGGACCCAGTCACTGGGGCGTGAGCGGCATCGTCAAGCTCAATGCAGGTGATAACCTTCAGGTCGTGGCAACCGGAGGCACGGTGACGTTTGATGCCAACGACAGCTGGGGCGTTGCCTACATAGGTTGACGCATCTCACATCAGCAGCGCCCAGGTTATGTGTTCCTTTAGGTTCTGCTCCATCTCTTCAAACTCCGCCGTCATCTTGGCGTGGCGATCGGTCTGCCTGTTCCTGTATCTGCAGTTGATCTCCTCCCTGGCGATGCTTATGGCGAGCCTGTCAAGGTTACCGTGCATCCTGCGCAGATCCTGTCGCATGCCATGATCAGCCACTCCGTTGATGCGTGCGAGCAGCTTATCTGACTCGACATTCCATGAGGCGAAGTCAAACTCCCAGACCATGTCATATCCATCCAAGGCTGATACCAAGCGCCGTCGTCGATTACTTTATTGATTCAGATGGGTATGATAGCATCTGCAGATCGTATGTCAACCGGTTTTCCTGGTGGTTAAACCAGCATATCGGCGAGATCTGGGACCAAATCCAGCAGGTTTTCCCCGCGCAGGGCATCCAATCTACGGGTGTACTCTATGAACCTCTGCCTTAGATCCGCCAGGCGAGCGTGCATATCCCCCTCTGGGCCGCCGTGTCCGATGTCAGACCACGTCACCTCAGATCCCAGGACACCCCTGGTGCCCACGTCCATCGGCGTCATCTCCAGCGCCCTGTGCCTGAGATGATCCGGCATTATCTTGATGTTGAGATACATGGGATGCCTCAGTATGGCATCCGTCATGCCTATACCCTCTCCGAACTCAGACCTCGCCCATCTGCGCAGGTTGTCCTGATCGAACGCGGTGTATATGTAGACGGTGTTGCACAGCCTCAGGTTGCCCACGTTGGGCAGGTTGGCGAGGCGCTGCCAGCTGGCCCTACACTGATCCCATGTCATGCTGGTGCCACGGGTGTACTCATGCAGCCCACCCACTGCATCCACGCTTATGGCGAGGTCTATGCGGCTGAAGGCGCGCAGCAGGTCCATGGTGTCGGCATCACACGCCGTGCCGTTGGTTATGATCCTCAGCTCGGCGCACCTATCCTGCAGGCGCTCGTCGATCATGGCACGCAGCAGAGATTTGGAATCCTCGAGGTACAGGGGCTCTCCGCCCTTGAGCTCTATCTTGAACGGGGCGCTTGACCCGCGCATGGACCTGATCACATCGGGTATGGTTCCTTCGCTGGTCACGTATCCCTTGGCAGGCCTGCCAAACTCCAGGTGAGACCAATCCAGATCCTTCAGCTGGTCGGCATCCTTTATCCACGCCGTGCTGTTGGACGGACCACAGATCCTGCACTTCTGGTTGCACTTGTTGCTGAGGCTGAGATCGTACCAGAGCCTGTTCTCGTAACCAGGCTCCATCAACCTGCTGGGATCCAGATGGGCCGCGGCCTCATCGTTGTAGGTGCGGCGCAGGCTCCAGGGCATGCCCGACCTCTCCTGTTGGTAGCAGCGCTCGCATCCCTTGACTGGATCACCCGAGATCATGGCTTTCTTTATGGCCATGATCTCGGGTGATGAGTAGAATGAGCCTATGTCGTCGTTGGGTCCCGACACCGCCCTGTTTATGCAGCACAAGCCAACGGTACCGTTGGGGTTTATGGTGTAAACGCCCCAGGGGGCGGCACAGAAGGTGTCGTTATGCATGCGTCACAGATGCGGTTGCAGCTGGGTCGCGTCGCCCCTAAACGTGAAGTAGCCTATGTGGTTGAGCGTGATGGTGAGATCAGCCCAGATCTTGCCACCCATGTCCCTCCAGCGCTTGCAGAAGGTGTAGTCCTCGCTCATGTATTCCTTGGTGTTCTCATCGATCAGCGTGTCAAACAGGGCATATTTGAATGGGTCATACTTGGGATCCAAGCCGATGGCATCCACGTAGTGCAGCTCCGGATGCTTGGCTATCATGCTCTCCAACACGCTGCGGCGTATCAGCATGAAGCCTGTGCCCAGGTTGGCCACCTCCACGAGGTTGCCGTTCTTCTGCGCACCTGGCACCTTGTTGACCACGTAGCTGATGGGCAGCGCCTTCTTGGGATACAATCCGCCGCAGACGTCCTTGTCAGCCAGTATCAGCTTGAATATCTCCTCGGGTTCGAACCCGATGTCAGCATCCACGAACATGAGATGCGTGCTCTTTGGTTCAAAGTACAGCATCTTGGCCACGAGGCTGTTGCGTGCGCGGCAAACCAAGCTCTCGTTGACCATGGTGTCGATGGTGAAGTTGAGACCAAAGCGTTGGGCGGTGGCCATGTATTTCAGCATGCTTATGAACGTGCCCTCGTTGATCTGGCCGCCGTAGCATGGTATGCAGAAGTGTATCCTCGCTGACTGCAGCTTCTTGATCTGTTCCTGTGTTAGTTCCATATGGTGATCACCCTCTGTTTGGACTTACAAGATCAGTATACCAAACCAGAGGGTGATCACCAAATTAAATGGTCACATATCAAGCTGTTTCATCGTCCGCCTGTGCCTGCGGACGGCTCAGCTCGAAGTACACCCATGCCATGTCAACCATGTTGACGTAGTCGTTGATCTGTTTGAAGCTGTGGTCCCAGGCCCTGTAGCCGCTGACCATGCCGATCATGGGATAGCGATCGTTGAACTGCTTGACCATGTCAGCGATGCGGTGGTCTGGTTTGCCCTTGGGAGGTTCGATGCCGATCATGCGAGACAGCTTGATCATGTCATTCATGGCCCCGATGTTGATGCCAGATACGGCCCTTCCGATCTCATCATGCAGATCCATGAACCTATGGGCCACCCCTGACCTGTCGTTGATCACCCAGGGCTTGTGTTGGATGCTGCTGCAGCCGACATCCGATCCCATGTCGGACCAACCCATCCGGGTGGCCATCAGATCAACGTTGTTGGTGTTTGATATCAGCTTGTCATTGATCAGCTTGGAGATGTGTTCGATCAGGTTATTCCATCCAGGCATGCCCTGAAGCTTGCCACGCATGTTGCCCTTGGGGCTGTAGATCTTGGTGCCAGGTGGTATGATGCCGCATCTCACCGCCCCATCCAGAACCTCGCGCAGCTGTATGGCCCCGCCCTTGGCGTTGACGGGTTTCTTGTTGACGCGATTTATCCAGAACCCTCCAGCAGAGAGATCCACGTCAACGTCGGCCCATGCCCTGCTGATTATGCTGTTGCCGGTGAAGACCGTCATCTTCGCCCTAACCGCCTTGGGCGCGGAGGGCGGCACGGGCAGATCGCTGCACATGATCACCTCCGGATCGCCCAGCGCGCCGCGAAGCTCGTCCCAACCCATGAGATCAGGCTTGCTGAACACGGTGACCTCGAAGGAGTCCTTGTTGGACGACAGCCAATGCCTGATCCGGTGCAGGCCGTTGCGATCCACGTCGTTGAACAGAACCCTGTTGCGATGCCCGCAGTCCTGCAGGAATCCTGCGTGATGCGAGATGTGAACCTTGCGCATGGTCCGTTCGCCGCCGCTGGCCCTATATACCACGGGGTTGACGATGGTGGTGCCATATGACTTGGTCAGATCCACCTTCTTAGACTTACCGTGGATGATGATGCCATTCCATTTGAGATCGAACCCAGCCAACAGGTTCTTCAGATCCCAGCGCCATGCGTTGTTTTCCGAGAAGATCTCGTCGTGGATGGCGCGTGCCTGCCATTCGGTCGCGGCGTCGGCGATCATCTTGGCGTAGCGCTGCTTGACCTCGGCAGACACCTTGGTCAGCTTGGACACGATGTTCCCGCATGTGCGGTCGTCGTATCCCAGGCTCTCACGGCTGGCCGAAACCTCCAGCTCACCGATGCCAAACTCCACCAGCAGAGGCAGTTCCAGGAGATTGGTTAGGTCATGATCCAGCACGTTGATGCTGTGCGATGCCAGCGGATATGCCACGTTGCCCATCAGCGCCACGGGTCCCGTGCCCTTGCTGGCGCCGAGGTCCAACCGCCATCCGTCCAGGCCCTCGGCCAGCGGTTTGATGGCCACGGCCGAGCCGTCTCGCATCACAGTGGGCACGGTCTTGAACCATCCCAGCACCTGAGGTGCCTTCTCACGGAAGCGGGAGCGATCAATGTAGGATGAGATGTCCAGCCTGACGAGGACACCGTTGGGTTCTGCCGTGCTGGTGATCGAGACCGTCTCCACGCGGGGGGTGTCGCTGGCATCGAAATACATGCGATACTCGCCCTGCTGGCCGGCATGTCGGCTGATGACCTTGAACTCACGGACCAAGCTGAACGGGCTCTTGCTGCCAAGTCCCAGCTGGCCGATGAACTCGTTGCTGTTGGTCTTGGTGCTGGAGAAGTAGCGCGTGTAGATGCCGTGGATGTCAGCGTCGCTGATGCCCAGGCCGCGATCCTCCACGGAGAACCACGGTTCAGCGTCTGTGGGGACATGCACCTCGAACGGCACGTCCGGCTTGCCGGCGGCCACGTGGCTGTCGTATGCGTTGCAGCTGAGCTCGCGGATCACAGCCGTGATCTTGTCGGAATACAACCCATCGCTGAGGATCTTGAAGGCCTTGCCGGTGGCCGAGATAGTGAACGCATCGTTGCCGTCGGCGACCTGAACCTTTGGTTGATCCGATATCATCATGGCGGTGTTCCCTTGCTTGTGCTATGGCTCATAATAGCACAAGCAGGGCATAGGTCAACCGTTAAATGCCGTCAGGGGTTGCGCCAACGCAGCAGAGGGCATGATTCGGATAGATCATATCCGCCCACGTTGATGATCTCCGTGCCATGCGCCGATCCGGGCACGGTGTCCATCCACTGCGATCTGGTGGGCCACGCTATGACCACCTTGCTGTCCCTGTAGAGATCTATGCAATCTATGTCGGTCCTCGACCAACCGCTGGCCGCGGCCAGCGCATCCCTGTCATCGCACATCATGTGGAACAGATCATAGCAGACCTGATGGCCGACCACGCCATCCGTGGATGCCGCGATGTGCTGCGCCAATCTCCACCTGAAGGCATGGAAGTTGATCCTCCCGGTCATGTCAGCCCTGAGGTCATCCAGGGTCACGTCGTCATCGGGCCTGACCATTATGCGCTGCACCAGCGTGCCGCCTGACCTCAGCCATGTGGTGCATCCCTCCTGGAATTCGCGCATGGCATCAAGGCTACCCAGCATGTTGAGTGCGCAATCCCCCACCACCGTGGAGAACGTGCCCTTGGGCCAAGACATGTCCTGCCATGATATCCGCATGGCACGCTTGGTGTCGGTGTCGCCGGGCCATATGGCCGCTATCATGCTGCCGTCCCTGTCCACCGCCGTGATGTCATCGAACGCGGCATGTATCTCAGGTGTCACGCCCATCATCAGCACCGGTCCGGCTGCCGAGCAACGCACCATGGCATCCACAACGGCTGGGGTCGGACGCATGGGCGGCTTGAGCAGATCCCACCGCTTGGTGTATTCGCGCCACGGATCCTCTATCATCGTGCCATCCTCGCCTGCAATGCGTCCAGCAGCAGCTTGTACATGGGCAGCAGCAGCACCAGGTTCATCACTATCTTGAAGGCTATCTGGTTGGTGGCTATGATGTACCAGTTATCGCTGAGGAATTGGTTCTCACCGTGTGCGAACGCCAGTCCCCAGAACACGTATGTCATGATGGCCGCCGTGATCGCACCGCTGACACCGGGTGCCATCCACCAGACCGTGTATCGCTGGCGCAGTGAATTGAAGATGCTGATGTCCAGCAACACAGGCAGGCACCAGCTCACTCCGCTGGCTATGGTCACCCTGGCGATGTCAGTGGCCGTGCCACCCCATGCCATCAGAGCCACCACCGTCAGCAGCATGCCAGGCACCACAGTCATCAGCGTGACCGATCTGGCCAACCCCTTGCCGATCAACCTAACGGTGAGATCGGTCGCGACCAATGCAACGGGTGTGCACCAAACCGCCGCGCTCAGCGGGTTCCCCATGATGGCCCATTTGAAATGCGCCAGCCAGTTGCTCAGCGCTATTATCACCGTCTGCAGGGCTATGAGCCTCAGCATCAATCCATTACTATACATTCACGATCCCCTATATGGCTGACTCTGGTCTGGCGACGTTGGGTAGCTTCTCCCTGATCACGTTGCCCTTCTTGTTATACCTGATCAGCGGCGGATAACCAAGATATGCTCTCAGCTCCTTGTCCTGCGGCTCGAAGCGTTCACCCTTGAAGAATATGCGGTAGCTCTCATCGCCATAGCGACCTATGCCGGTCAGCTCCAGCGCATCATCACCGTCCCAGGTGAGGAAATCTATGCTCATGCGATACAGCAGGTTGGCACGGCGTCGCCACATGCCCAGAGGCTTGATCATCTCCTCGATGTCGCAGATACGAGAGCGCAGCAGCGCCTCAGGCGTGGGCCAGCGCGCCAGGAACGCTGGCAGCAAGGCCTTGACCTGTATCCTACCCGTCTGGTTGAGGAACATGACGCCAACCATGTGCTGCCATGCGCCGTCGATCTGCTGTTGGACCATGAGGTCGTCACGCAATGGTTGCGGCATCATGAGAACCTAAGCCTGAATAGGGTTGCCTTGCATGTATCCGGTATCATGAAGAACGCTATGGTCTGGCGACTGCATAACGTACCATCTGGGGTATATTCGAATCGGTCCTCCCTGTCCACCCACCAATCCTTGCCGAATTCACCGACGTTTTCTTCGACCCATTCGCGCCAATCACGCCCGTGCCATATCCTCAGGGGATTCTCTATCCTATTCATGACCACCTCAACAGGAAGAACGCTAACGCTGCATCATCTCTGAACTCGAACACGCCACCTGCTTGGCCTAGGTAGTCTGATACCACGCGCAGGCGCCATTCATCCTGGAACCTTATCCGTGTCGCATCATCGTTGAACAGCTTCCCGCCGTCCCAGAGCTCATCCACGCAACGCCAACCGGCGGGCGAATCTATCGGCAGAATCATCATGACCACCTCATCCTAAACATATACGATAATCCATCATCCTGGATGTCTATCTCATAGCGCAGGTTCACCACCTCCGTATCAAACACCCTCTTGATGGTCCAAAGTCTGCCCGACCACACCATGAGATGCCCGCTTAACCCATGCGTCATGGGATATCCAATTGACGAAAGCCAACCCAGAACGGCATCGATATCCGGCATGCGTTGCTCGCTGACGATCATGACCATCTCAGCACCATCTCTATCAGCTCCTCGCCATCCGGCAGCTCGACATGCGTCCATCCGCCCTCTGTTGATCCGTCGTTGAACACCCTGATGCCCATCTCGGCTAACCATCCCTCTATCCTCCTGAGCTGGTCATCATCTATCATCATGGTCTTGCTGCCATGGAGGTGATCCAGTATGGGATGGTAGAGGGCACTCCACAGATCATCGTTGACCGAGACTATCATGGCTCGGTGTCATCGTCGGTGATCCAATGGTGTATGATGTAGATCTTGGTGCGCATCTTACCCACCTGGTGCTCACTGTAGCCTCGAGGTATCGGTCGATCCCAACCGTTCTTCCGGGCCTGTGATACGGATGGGAACAGGCCAGCTGCATGCATGATGTGCGCCATGCTGTGCCACCGTTCGCGATCATAGCGTTGGATCGGAGCATCGTTGGGTTCCCGAGGACCAAACAATTCTTCAATCCAATAGTCATCCACATCGTCGCTGGCGAAGTTGAATTCGGTCTTATTCATGTTCACCTCGGTGAAACGCCGTCAGCATATCCAATAGACGGCGAACATCTCGGCGGGATAATTCGCCATCCAATTCCAGACGTGTCAATGCACCTGCGATCTGCGGCGGGCAGAACTCGTTGGGGGTCATGCCGCATTTCCTAGCCCGCGGCACTATCTCGTTGGTGAGTATGACCATGGCCTTCTTGGCCAGCGTTGCGGTGTCTGTCATGTTTTCACTCGGTTCGGATAATCCAATATGTATGCAATCTCGCGTTCCTGCTGTTCTTTGCTCACCCTCGTGGAATTTTTAATGGCGATATCCACCCAGGGTCGAGCTTTGCTGCTGACCCAATCCTTTACCATATCGGGATAGTCGATCTTCACCCGTCTAAATCTGTTCACGATAACCACGAATGGTAGGAATGTAATAGGGTCACAACACCTTAACATTATCACGCCTCTGTCATGCTCTGTCATTGTTTTTCCTCACAGTATAATCACAACTTCAACGCAGCGTTGAGTTCTCGGTTAACATTTCTAGCCAATTCGTGGAGATCTTCGATGTCTTCGACAGTGGCGGCCATGTTTATAGCAACCAGCGTATCCAGCATGGTTTCGATCTCGGATAGTTCGAACATGCCAGACAGATAAGCCTTGATCAAATCTTTCAACACCGGTTTCCATATGAACTGTTGCAATGTCTGGCCGCACATATCAGCCCGTGGCATCACCACATCGCCGAGGAACCCATTAACCTTTATTGTAAGTTCCTCTGTTGTCATGTCTAAATAATATGTCATTGTTTTTCCTTCGCTATCGAACCGTTGTAGACCCTGCTCCATATCCACGGAACCTTGGCCCGACTTGGATAATCAAGGAACCCCGGATCGCTGATGTGCCAACGGCCATTGACCTCGAAGATGATGTTACCACTGTGCAGCTTCATCACGGGCAGCCCACCGTGGTGGTAAAGTTTCTGCGGGATCATGTCGGGTTCATGCGGCATGCCGTGCCTTAACCTCCATCCAGAATCTCTTGTTATCGTCCACGCGCAGGAATTCGTCATGTCTATCGTTTATGAACCAATACCATGATGTCAGCCGTTCAGAGGCAGGTGTCAGACCCTTGGCGATCGGATCAAACAGCATCGGTTGCAAGGTATGGCTATCCACGCACCATTCCAGATCTCCGCAAGCGATCAGCCTGAGCTTTTCCTCGATCTCGCTATCCATCATATCACCTTCTCTCACGTTATGTTAGGATCAAATCACGCAGACTCCGCGTGACGGCATTGCCCTGGTCTCAGGCATATATCCGCTTGTGCTTGTATCCCACACCGTAGAATCTCGGCAATACGCCGCATGGATTTCTAATATCATGCCGCATGGTCGACAGCTTCTCCACCAATGGTTCCCATTCTGCGGGGTTCTCCCAATCATTGATGATGTGGTAATTGACCTGCACATGGCTCGCAGAAGGATCAACCCACACGCCGTTATCATCCACATCCGCATAGTGATGCAGATAATATATCTTGTTGGTGGAATGTTCCTTCTGTGGGGCAAACAGTTCTTTGGCTTCATCCACGGTCATACCCAACTCCTCCTATCGTATCAGTTGATGGACAGCTTTCCGACGCAGCGGGTGTTCCACAGTCGCTCATGGAAGTAATACCAGAACGAGTTGACCACGAACAGTATGCCGGCTATGGCCCCGGCACCCCCAAAGCTACCAGTCACGATGTAGCTGGCGATGAAGGTCAGTATGCTGGTGGTTATGCGCCATGTGATGGCCTTGTAAACGCTTCTCCAATTTGTCTCTACGAACATGTCTCACTCCCTACCCTTGGCGTGTTCCTCAAACCACCCGATGTCCAATGGCACCGGGTCATTGATCCATCTCGCACCGGTCGTGTGATCGCGGATGTCATCGCCCGTGTCCTCATGCAGCAATATGCTGATGCCATGCGATTCGTTCGAGAGCATGCGCTCAACCGGCTCCCTGATGGGATCATCATACATGACCTGGTACATGGCCAGAGGATGCGGTCCGATCGGAACATCATGTATGCGGCCCAGCTGGCAACCCAGCATCTCGAGGCCTATGCGCATGGCCACCGCGTGTGCCCGTTGCTCCGCATCGTTCCAATACACATGGGCGTGGTATCTCATGCATCTGCCTCCGGATACATGGCCTTCTTGGCCAGCTTGATGAAGTAATCGCGCTGGTTGATGATCTTCTCATGGCTCAGCTCATATCCATCGTGCGCGATGATGCCCAACGCATATCTATAGCGTTGGCATTCCTCCTCGAGCTTGGAGATCTTGGCCATGGCATCCTCCAGCTTGGCCTGCGACTCCGTCGATACAACCATCCAATCCGTCATCTGCTTTTATACCCCCTGCATTGCGCCGTGTCCCACCAGGCCACGATCTTCCCTCCCATATAATACAGCACATACCCCTCCTGATGCAAGGCCTCATCGTGCCTCACCACGTTGGAGAAGGCCACGACGGCTTCATCGCGGAGCTCATCCAGCTTCCAATCCAGGAAGGTGTTGTATGGGTGGGCCTCTATCCAAGCCCTCTGCGTCTGGTCCATGCATGGATTATACGGGCCGCCGCATCACACAGCAACCGCCTACGTCACCTGCGGCCGATGATCATGTATCTGGAGTATAGCTCGCCGTCCTCGTTTAACGGCAGCCTGCCGCGATACCAGGTCTCGCTGAGCTTATACAGTTCCTCGAACTCGCCATAGCTGTCAGGCCTGTCCTTTCGAGGCGCGCCGCCTTGGTGGTTCCTGCACTGTATGGCCACGGTGCATCCGCTGGGTATGCGTGAGAACCACCCATGGGTCTCGATGTCGTTGGTGCTGGTGTTTATGACCAGATCGGCATCTCCCATGTCAAGGGTGTTGCCGTCGGAGTTCAGTATCCTGAAGGGGGTGCCGAAACCGGCGAGCTGGTATATGGTCCCGTTGTCCCTGCAGTAGCGCGGGTTGGCGTCGACGTTGATGATCTCACCCATGCGCACGCCCATCCACTGCATGACCAAGCCCATGTTGCCGTACCAGCTGCCCAGCACGTAGACCTTGCCGTAGCGCCTCCGAGGCAGGTGGTTGACCAGCCAAACCTTGCTGGCTATCAGCGTCCTCTCACAGCTCTCTCCAAAGCTCAGCGTCTCATCCATGCTGATATTTATCGCGCATCACTCCCCCGAATGCTCGGCGATGGCCGCCGCTGACACCGCCTTGACGATGGCATAGGTGTCACAGGCATACAGCCCGCTGCTGGAGAACGCATTCAGCTCCACTATCTTGGCCTCTCCGTTGGCTAGGGCCACATCGCACACGTAGACGCGATCCGGTTGCCATTCCATCTCAGCCACATGCTTGGCCAACGCATCACACACCGGCAGCGTGTCTCGGCGCACATCCAGCACGTTATCCCAGCGATACTCGGACCCGGTGACCACCCTACCGTCGGCGATCACGTAGCGGAACTCCGCATCTATGCGCTTGGCCTCCGCGATGACGCACAGCGATTCCCCGTCCACCCGCTCTATCTGGTCCATGCTGTTGATCTCGTCGTCGAAATCTCCGTGCGAGATAACCTTGCCTGTGAACTCCTTCATGCCGGAGTCGGGCTTGATGAACACGCGCTGCCCTGGTTTCAATCTACGACGGACGAACTCGGCATATGGTATCACGTGGAAGTCGCTGTTCAGCATCAGATCACCATAGTGGCTGGCGAACAGGCTGAAGCTCTTGACGTTGCGATTGAAGTAGGTGCCAGGGCACCAGTCGGCGCCGCGGTGCTTGGCGATCTGGCTGCAGAACTGCACGGTGCCGTGCGTGATCACGCAGGCTCCCTTGCCAAACGGTATCTTTGGATCAGGTTCGGTGCTGAAGGGCACATACTTGGTCTTGTAGACATCGAACCCCAGCTCGGCGGCTGCCACGTCGATGGTGGGATATCCACACTCATATCTGCGCTCGGTCAGTATCTCATCGACCAGCCAGCAGGGTTTGGCAATCTCGTGCATGTCATGCATCCTCTGTTTCTATCTCAACCACATGTGTCCATCTCGAAAGGGTTGGCATTCGTCACGCCCATGCCAGCTTGAACATGGTAGCAGCCTCGACCGATGTGAACAGTATGTCAACGGGCTATTCAGGTATGACCATCCCCTTGTTAGATTTGCGGAATCTGTACCGGTATTGGTTGTCTGGGAAGTTCTCTCCAAGCCATGCCAATATGCTTCCTCCGTTGTCCAACCAGCGTCGGTTGGGTATGGTCACGATGTGCGTGAACTCATCCATGATCATCCCCATGCCGCCAGCAGCTCTTCCTTGGTCGCCGTGTATCCGCCCTGCGCCCATCTTTCCCTGAGATCCCGCAGCATGGCACCCATGTGCTTGCCCTGCATCACGCCCTTGGCCATCAGATCGTGCCCAGTGACGGGGAACGGTTCGAACACCCATTGCGCCAGACCGTTGCGTTCCCAACCGTCACGACCCTCCAGTGCGGCCAGCTCCACCACCCAATCTCGTGGTGCACCTTCCACCGCCAGCAGATACCTCAGATCAGCCTTGCGATCGATGTGTTCCGCCATCCACAGTGCATGGTCGCGTTCGGCATTGCTCCAGCGCCATTCCGCCGCGATGCGAGAGATCGCCTCAGCGTCCCATCTGAAACCAGCCGATATCAGCAGCTCGGGGCACTGGGTAACCTCGACGGCCTCCCGGTATAGATGGGACGCACTCCAATCTTGGCCCAGCCCGATGTAGGTGGGTATGCACCAACTGTGAGTGCGGTCAAGCCGTGCTGCACCCGTTGGTTGCGGCACGATGCGCCTAACCTCGCTCCATATCCGTTCCCTGGATATGCCCTTCAACCCGTGTGCGTTGGCATGTATCGCATCACGGGTAGTGGGATCAGCTGGCTGCTGGCCAAAGCGTCCGTCAAAGCGGATCCAACGCAGGATGCGCAGGTAATCCTCCTGTATGCGCTGCACAGGGTCTCCCACGAATCTCACCACGCCGCAGGCCAGATCATCGGCACCACCGAATGGATCGATCAGCTCGCCGTCGAACGTCATGGCCATCGCGTTGATGGTCAGGTCGCGCCGTGCCAGATCAGCCGTCCAGTCGTTGGTGAACTCCACCTCGGCATGCCGCCCGTCTGTCTCGACGTCGATGCGCAGGCTGGTGATCTCGTAGGGAACGCCGTTCATCACCACCGTGACCGTTCCATGCTGCAGGCCGGTCTCGATCCAACGGTAACCGTGATCCCGGTAGATCTCGATCTGCTGCGTGGGATCAGCATCCGTGCACAGGTCGATGTCCTTGGCTGGGATGCCAGCCAGGGTGTCTCGCACCACGCCGCCCACCAGCCGCAGATCGAACCCACGCTGGTTGAACAGGCCGCGCAGTGATCTCAAACCGTCCGTGATGAAATCGATATCCATGCCGCTCACCTCATCGCTCATGTGGACACGATAGCATCTCTACAGGGCATGTCAACCGGAAGGTTAGAAACCGTGGAGCGGGCGCAGGCAATCCTTCAACGCCTCGATCAATCCCTCATCACTGGGCTGATAGTTTGGGTTTACCTGGGCGTCCACAACCGCATCCAATAGATTAGCATCCCTGACACCCATCTCAATCAATTTATCACGCATGGGTTGTATTCGCCGTTTATGCTCCGCAGCCAGATCACGGGCACCATCGTAGATCAGCCGATCATAGCGATCCTCACGGCTCTCCTCCTCGACCACCACCTCGGCAGCTTTGAGTTTGGCCTGCACGCCTTTGAGCCGTTGGATGAACTGCTCGATGACCTCGATGCCGATGTACTCCAGCACCTTGATGACCTCGCGCTCCATGTCCTCGATGGCCACATCAAGGTTACCTTCAAGGTTCAATGCCATTGATTCGTTGATATCCATGCCAAACACTCCTGCCTATATCGCTAACATAGCACATGCAGATATGCTGTCAACCACTGATTTGATCAGGTCGATGCACGGCGAATCACCCTCGGCCGTCTGGCTTGTGCTTGACCTTGCGTGTGTAGGTCTTGCGGTCGCGAACCACCCTCTGCTTGTACTTGGGGGTGTGCAGATCCTTGGCTATGAGATTGCGCACTGGTCTCTCCCTCTTCTTCCTCATGGAAAGAACTATAGCATCTCTGCGATTCCTGTCAATATCGCCATAAATATCGTTGCATGACAAGGGTTTACATACACGGGGCCAACGCCACGCCTAACAGTTGGAACTACATACGCAGCCAGTGCGGAGACGGCATGGCCATAGCCTATGACAGCCACAATGGGTTCCGCAACAACCTCGGTGACATGATCGAGAGGTTATCCGGTGAGCCCAGCCTGGAGTTCGTGGCACACAGCCTCGGCGGCATATACTCGCTGCATCTGGCCGATCACTTCGGCAGCAGGGCCAAGGGAGGGGTGACCCTCAGCACGCCATACGGTGGCCACATACTGGCATACTATGCCAGGTTGCTGGCACCATGGTATCCGCTGTTCGAGGACATAGCGCCAACCGGCTGGCCCATGCGCACGGTGAACGGCATAGGCATCCGCTGGCCCTGGTGCAACGTGGTCACCACGTCGGGGCATGTGCCGTGGATACAGGGTGCCAATGATGGGGTCATAACCATATCCAGCCAGAGGCACAAGAAGGGCATGGATCTCATCGACATCAGCTGCAACCACTACGAGGTGGTGTTGAGCAGGTCCGCCGTCGACATAATCAGGGATAGGTTGGGCTGAGTTTCATAAACCATCCTTGCGCCTCATGTAATCGCGTATGGGCCTGACCGATTCCTCCACTCCGGATGCTATCTTGTAGAGGTCATAGAAGTTGTCAAAGCGTTTCTTGGCCAGGCCAACGTGATCGTCTATCATCTTGGTCATCCTGCTGCCCTGCAGATCCGGCAGATCCAGTCCGAGATCCGGGTATGTGGTCTCGTTGATGCGATCATACCACACCGTCTTATCGCACCGAGTGTATGCGTTTTCGAAATACCACAGCCAGAACGTCTTGAGCTCCCTGGCTAATTCCCCTGCCCTATCCGTGTTAAACGTCGACTTGCTGACGAAATCCTTGGGCAGCCTGACGTGCGGTATGGCGGAATCATGGAAGAACACGCCGGTATCGGACGCGATGAACTGGCTCAGCAGTTGGTTGGTGACATCGGCCCTGGTGAGGCATATCTTGTATATGCTATCGTTGTCATATATGTGCTTCCTGACATGCTCATGGTTGTATTCCCGTATGTCCTTGGATGGGAATATCTTGAACAGCGGGAACTTGCCGGAATCTATCATCCTCGGTATGCTCTCCAAACGATCGACGTCGATCGGAGGCCGTAGTGGCTCAAACGGGCGCCATATGTCGTCGAACCCGCTTATCTCTATGTGCTCATTGGTCGTGTGGTCGAAGAGCCAGTTATGGGGGCTCAGTATCTCATACAGCAGTATGGTATCCTTGCGGTGCCTGCCCTTCATGCCGAATTTCAGCTGTTCGCAGAGGTGGGTTGATCCGGTGCGAGGATGGGCAAGCACGCATATACCCTTTATCTCACGTCCCTCGATCATCATCTACCTGCTCCTTACGTTGCCAATGAAAACATCCCTGATGCGATCTGGTAACATCCCGTAATCGTTATCGAAGTGGTTGGGCATGGCGCGCCAAACGGCAGGTATGGTGTATGCATCGCCGTGGTCCCAGTCCCTGGTCTCTGCCATGAACCGATAGCTCCAGATGTATGCGTTGCTCTTGCGTATGTATGTGTCAAGCCTGACGGGGAGGTTATATTTGGCTATCTTATCGGCGCTGCGCCGTTCGCAATCAAGCTCGAGATTCACCAGTGATTCCACCACCCTGTCCTTGGTATCGCCGTCTAGCTCCATCTCTCGATTCAACCATCCATCAAACAGATCTGAAGGATGCTCATCGGTGCCGGGGATCTTGTATTCCCATACCTCCGCTGACTCCAACCACTGGTCCATGTGGCACGATTCATGCACGAACACGCCCAGCCATGTCTTGGGCGATCTACCGCAGGCCACGACGAACTTTGGTGGTAGATCGTTGAAATAGCCGCCGCATTCCAAACCATTGACCGCGACGGTCGAGGTGTCTGTGAGCCTGAGGGCAACTCCGCTGCTCCTGCACCTCTCCATCACGTCCATCATGAATGATGATACGGTTGGATCAAACGCACCGATGTCAATGTCGATGATCTCCGCCATCATGCGTCCTCCTGGCTCAAACAACGATGCTACATTCTAACATGGATTGATATCGAGATCAACCTTGGATGGCATCGGAGGATAGCAACCCTCCCGTTCGGTTGCCTTGGCCTTACGGCTATTTTACATCATCAAGCAGCAACAGATGCAGGCGCATGGGGCTGACCGTGTCCTCCGACATGGAGATCCTCCCAGCCACGCTGATGCCAGCCTCATGCACCGTATCAGTGCTGCCGCTGATGAGATGGTGCCAATCGTGCAGGGGGTTACCCTCGGCGATCAACCTGTATGCGCAGGTGTCAGGCAGCCATTCGTTCCTGCAGTTGTCGGGTGTCAGCTTTATGCAGTCAGATACCCTAGCCAGCCTGTTGCCGTAGTCTCCGCATCTGCCGCTCTGTTTGTCCAGCAACCTGCATGCCACCCTGCAGTGGCGTATGGCACCCTTGTGCCTTATCTTGACCAAGCAGCAGCGTCCACAGCCATCACACAGGCTCTCCCACTGCTGCTCGGTCATGTCCTCGAGCGAGGTGCTCTCCCACCATACCTCAGATGTTGCTGGCATCCACCCGTCTCATGCTGACTATCGGTGTTGGATCTGCCGGTGGTTCGCCTCGGCTGATCCCGCCGTGCACATGCTTCATGCCATATATCACCTTGCCCCAGACGGTGTAGTTGCGATCGAGGAATCGGCAGTCTCCGAAGCAGATGAAGAACTGATCGCTGGCGCTGTTTGGATCGTTGGTGCGTGCCATGCTGCACACGCCTTCGGTGTGCGGGTGATCGTTGAACTCAGCCTGCAGCTGCGGCAGCTGCTTCTGGGTCCATCCGCCCTGCGCCATGAATCCCTCGATGACCCGATGGAATGGCATGCCATCGTACATGCCCTTGTTGGCGATGTCCAATATCTGCGCCACGTGATTTGGTGCTATCTCAGGTAGGCACTCTATGAGGACCATGCCGCTAGGCAGGTCCATTCGTATGATTGGATTATCCATGGTTCTTCCTCTTCTCAGTCTGTGAGCCTATTGGCGACGATCCAGCTCTTGATGCTGCTGTATCTGATGCTGCGCCATGATTGTTTCTCCAGATCGAACACCACCAGCAGGTCCTCCTTGGCCTTGCCCTCGCCCTTGGGCTTGTGTTCGTCCGGCACGTCCACGAAGTTGCGCGTGCATAGCATGCTGCGATCCGTGCCGTCGGCCTTGGTGAACTCCACGCGGGCCCAGCCCTCATTGAGCTGATCCCTGAGTTTGCCTATCAGATCCATGCCGTCTGTCATTGGTTTGGCTCTATGTCTGCCATCAGTGGGAAGTTGTTGGTGCGTGCCACGCTCACGGTGTCGTCACGCTTGGTGATCGCGACCTCGTGGCTGTACGTGCCGGCCACGCCCTTGCCGGTCTCGTGGATGCTCATCATGATATCCTGCGCCTCCTCGAAGCTCCTATGGAATATCTGCATCAGCACCAGGACCACGAACTCCATCGTGGTCTTATCATCGTTGTGGAGTATCACGTTCCACATTCGGGGAGGGGCCATGGCTACCTTGTCTATGACAGCAACAACCGCATCAGTATTGGTCTCAACCATGGCCCATCCTCTATTGATCACATGCCTAATTGTAGGTCATATCACCGGATGTGTCAATCAGACCTTGCCGGACCTCACCGGCTTTGCATCGATCACCTTGCCATCGTTGATGGCGATCTTGCGAGGCTTCATCTCCTCGGGGATCTCCTGCAGCAGGTCCACAGTGAGCAGGCCGTTCTCCAGGTTGGCACCCGTGACGTTCACGTGATCAGCCAACAGGAAGCTGCGTTCGAAGCTGCGCTCCGCGATGCCCTTGTGCACAAACACGCGGGCATCCCCGTCGCCATGCGGTGCGTTGCTGCCGCTGATGGTCAGCTTGTTATCTGCGATGGTGATGTCGAGTTCCTCCATGCTGAATCCAGCGACCGCCACCGTGATGCGATAGTGGTTATCCTCGACCTTCTCCAGGTTATATGGGGGATAACCCGCCGCGTTGGCTATGGATTCGCCGCTGGCCAGTCGACGCAGGGTTGGTTCGAATCCGATGAGGCTGTGGTTGACGCCGCGCAGATGCTGGTTGATCAATTCGTCTAGTGTGTTCAGATACATGTCTTATCTCCTTGTTAAGCAAGATTTTCACGCCAGCGTTCCCCGTAGGCTAACGCTGACAGTCACTATATAGTGACTGGAGGCTTGCTTGTCAAGAGATCACGGTTGGGAATTCCCAACCGTGTTGATCCGTGCGCGCCCATGGATCCCTGACCAGGGATCATTAGGTGTTGGTGGCGGTGGTGACCGTGGTTGCAGCCGTTGCCGTGGTGTTCTGGGCTGGTGCCGGCCTCGCAAACGTGCGCTTCTTAGGCTTACGCTTGGGCTTAGGCACCTCCATGATCTGATCACGCTTCTTCTTCCAACGTATCTTGGCCTCGGCCTCCTTGCGGCGGCGCTTGGCGGTGTTGGTCTCGAAGTGCTCACGCTTGCGAAGCTCTCGGTTGAGCCCCTCGGTGTTGACCTTGCGTTTCAGCTGTGTGATGGCCCCGTTGATGTTGTTGTTGAACACCTTGACCGAAAGGCCTCTCTTGCCAAAGAAAATATCCTCGCTCATGTTTCCTCTTTCATGATACAATGTTTAATTTATACCCATAGGGGTAAGGTTGTCAATATCATTTGGAGATCTTGGTAGCGACGGGCGCTATCATGGCGATGATTGTGTTGTTGTTCATGTCAGGATCCTTCTCGACCTTGCAATCCAGCTTCTCCAGGAAGCCCTTGATCACGTCAAACCCCCTGGCCTTGTGGGCCATCTCGCGGCCCTTGAACTTGACCACTATCTTTATCCTGCAGTTCTCTCCCAGCCACTCCCTGGCATGCTGCATCTTCACGTCCAGATCATGCGCACCTATGTTGGGTCGCAGCTGGATCTCCTTGACCACGATCGCATTCTCACGCAGCTTGCGATCGTTCTCCTTCTTGCTCTGCTTCTGCTCGTAGATGAACTTGTTATAGTCACATATCCTGGCCACCGGCGGATCCGCCGCCGGTGATATGACCACCAGGTCAAGCCCCTGATCCCTGGCCAACAGCATCGACGATCTGGTCTCGCATACGCCCAGATTCTTACCCGATGCATCTATCAACCTCACGGTTGGAGTCCTGATCCTCTCGTTGGCCACGTGTTGATCCTTTATGGGATCACCGTGTGCCCTGCGATCCGCGCTCGTCCTCTTTGGTGTGTTAATCATTGACGGTTTCTGTCTCACTCCTGTATATCATCACCGGTTCTGCCTTCTCCTTCACGCATGCCTCGGTTATAACCACCGTGGCCACACCCTTCGCCGCCATGTCCGGAAGGCCAAACTGCACCGGCAGCAGGATGTTCTCTATGATGCTACGCAAACCGCGTGCACCGGTCTTCTTCTCGATGGCATTTGACGCTATGGCCAACAGCGCATCATCCCTGAATTCCAGGCGTATCTTGTCAAGCTCAAACATCTTCTGGTACTGCTTGACTATGGCGTTGCGGGGTTCCGTCAATATGCGCACCAGCTCCTTCTCGCCAAGATGGCTGAATGGCACCAGCACCGGAAGGCGGCCTATCAGCTCTGGGATCAGACCGAACCCGGTGAGATCCTCCTGCTTGGATTCCTTGACCTGCTCAAACTTCTCGATGTCGGTCTTTGGTTCAGATCGCAGCTTGGCGCCAAATCCAATGCCGCCGACGTCCTTGTTGAGGCGTCTGCTGACTATCTCCTCGATGCCAACGAACGCACCGCCCATGATGAACAGGATGTTCTTGGTGTTGATCATCACGTATTCGCCGTGTGGGTTCTTGCGACCACCCTGAGGCGGTACCTTGACATCACAGCCCTCGATCATCTTGAGCAGGGCTTGCTGCACACCTTCACCGCTAACGTCGCGTGTGATGCTGCTGTTCTCTCCCCTGCGACCCTTCTTGTCTATCTCGTCAATGTAGATGATGCCACTCTCGGTCTTGTTGATGTCGCCGCCCGATGCTTGGTATAGGCGTGAGATGCAATCCTCCACGTCGAGGCCAACGTAACCGCTCTCGGTGAGGCTGGTGGCGTCGATGATCACGAAAGGTATGTCCAACAGCTTGCTGACGTTCTGGATCAGATAGGTCTTGCCGCTGCCGCTGGGTCCCACGAACAGCAGGTTGCTCTTCTCGATCTCCACCCCGTCTATCATGGGATTGGCGATGCGCTGCATGTGGTTGTAGATGGCCACGCTGAGTATGGTCTTGGCAGTGTCTTGCCCCACGACCCGTTCATCCAGATACTGCTTGATGGCGGCTGGCGTCAGCTTGGTGCCAGGTTTGTTGGGCTTGCCCATGTCGTCCTGGATCAGGATGTTATGGCACAGGCTGATGCATTCGTTGCATATGTAGACGTCGTTGCCGCTTATCAGCTTCTTGACCTGCAGCTGGCTCTTGGCGCAGAAGCTGCACTGACGGAGGATCTTGTTTTGCCCTGCCATTATGATTTTCCCATGTTTTATATTTATTGATCAAGGGGTTTGAGGATTGTATTTCCTGAGCCTCGCCGAATGGGACCGCTGTAACCTATCCAGCAGGACCTCTGTGTCCGTGATAGATCCATCATCGATCGCATCATCTTGCCCAGCTCCAAACCCATCTAGCTCATCATTAAACACTATCTCAACCGGCGTGTCATCCTGAATCTGCGTGTCCTCGGCCTTGGGCCCTAGGGCGACTATGGAATCAACGGCATCCTGTATGACGCCCTTCATCATGTCTATGACCGCCTGCTGATCGGGTGCCGCCTGCTGTGGGATCGGATCGGGCATGGGTTCAGGTTCCGGCCTTGGTGCCGGATCCACGAACGTGCCATCTCCGAACATCTCCACCTCGCCGGACTCGATGCCGGATATGGCTTCGCGCAGGGCATCGATGGACCCGTCATCCTCGAGGATGCGTGTTGTCACGGTGTGCGTTGCGATCGCATCGTTTATGGATTTGTGATCGCCCAGCGATGCCGGCTCGATATCAGATGCGGCATCCTCCCGTCGCGTTCGCTTGCGAGATGCCCTCTCCGATTTCCATTCTGCCAATCCCTGGTTGGATGCTATCAGCATCAGCACGGCCAGCGGATCGAACACGAATATCAGCGTCATGATCACCCAGCGCACGGCCCTCTCCAGAAGGCTGCTGTCAACCTGGTCACCATATATCATCTGGGCGATATACTTGACCGGACCAACCTCGACCTCCAGCTTGCGGCTATCGCTCTCGATCTTGAACTTCTCCGCCGTGAGCCTATCCAATGCATCAGTGGCGGCCTTCATGCGGGAGGTCTGGGCATCTATGTCGCCCTGCAGCTTGGCCGTGTCAACGTTCTTGCCCAGCTCAGACGTTAGGCTGTTTATGGTATCCCTGGCCTGCTTGACATCGGCATCGACCTTTGCCCGTATCCTGGTGATCTCCGCCTTGGCCGCATCCATGGTCGGATTTGATGCGTTGCGCATCTGATCTATCTGCTTGATCAGCTTGGCCTTCTGGGCGGCCAGATCATCCCTGGCCTTCTTCTGCTGATCCTGCTTGTACTGCGCCTGGCTGGTCTTCTTCTGATCTATCAGCGCCTTGACTATGGCATCCAGGTTGGCTACCTGCCGGTCCACGTCATCAACCTGCGTCTGCACATCCTTGGCACGCAGCTCTATCTTGGCCTTCTCGGCGTCGATTATCCTCTGCTGCTCATCTATCTGCGGCTGCACCTGGGCGTTGGCCTGCTCTATGATCCTGTTGGCCTGCGCTATCCTGGCGTTGTACGCGGCATCACCGCCCTCACCATTGGTGTTGAGATCGTTTAGCCTCTTCTGGGCCGTCTGCACCACCTGGGTCTGCGCATCTATCTGCTGCTGCAGCCTGGATATCTCGGCCTGCTGCTGCTCACCGTTGGCGGCCTGCTCGATGTGGGCCTTGGATAGGAACCCGAATATGCCCATGCTGGTGATGAACATCAGCACCACCACCGCAGCGGTGAGGTAGCTCTTCAGCAGTATGGGTGTCTTGCGCCAGTTGTTGTACAACCAAGACGCCACTATGACCTTGCTGGTCTCCAGCGTGCCAGCCATCAGTATGATGGGTATGAACGCGCCGGAGAATATGCTGGTCATGCCGATCACGCTGTAGTATCCAGCTATGCAGCTGAGTATAACGGCGGCTATGAACATTAGGAATGTGGTGAGCATCATATGTTTCCAATCACGATGGTGCTATTATACCACATGCCTATGGCGCAGATCAAGCGTTGCTGATCAGCGCCACTGAGAGGTTGCCCTCGATGGTGTGCATGTTGGCAACGGTGTCGATCGGACCTGCCGTGATGAACTGCACCACGACCGGGTTTTCCCTCAGCGCATATGAACCTCTCACGATCAGCGTGTTGTTGTAGACCTTGCGGTTCTCTGACCACGTGCCGGTCAACCCGCGTGCTATCAGCCTGGTCAGCGCGGCGGCTCCGTACAGCGTGGTGCCTGCACCCTCGGGCTCGCCCGTCACGGTAACAGTGGTCAGCTGATCTGGTTCGTTGATGCCTATGGTCCAGCTCACCGTGGTTGGTAGGCTGTTGCCGTCGGTGGTGCTGCCGGTGATGGCTATGGATCCCCAATGGCTAGGGGATAGCGTGGTCTCGACGCTGTCGATGATTCCCTTCCAACGCAGGCGGCCTTGCTCTATGGCCTGGGCCTGTGCCAGCGACATGTTGCCGCCGTATGCGGTGTTGTCAGCGAAGCCTATGGCAGCGCTGGTCCCGGTCGAGCCCGCGCCAAAGTATATGGGGTCGCCGCTCTTGCTGTTCAGCTGTATCCTGTTGGCGAACGGTGTGGCTATGACGTTGGTGCTGGCTTGGTAGCTGTTTATGGTGCTAACCACGCCCGATAGCGTGAGTTTGCCGGTGACGAACGTGACGGTGGTTCCGTTTATGACCACCGTGTTGCCGTTGGATGGGCTGGTGAAGCTGCCGCCGTATGTGGGGTTGATGAGGTTGAAGCTGGCATTGGGTAATCCGATCTCCTCGATAGGGGTTCCGACCAGATCGGTGAGACCTATGGTGGCCGTGACCGGATCTATGGTCTGCAGCGTCACGTATCCGCTGAAGTCCTGCGCGGCCATCACACCCGTGTACTGAGTCACGTTGTTGAACGCCGCTATGACGTTTGAGACGCCGTCGGTGCTCTTGAACGGTCCGACCGGATAGTCATTGCACAGTATCATGTCGCCGTTGCTGAGGCTTGGGCTGTTGTTGGTGCTGGTCATCGCCACCATGTTGTTCATCTGCACGCTGGTGAAGGGTGTGATGCCGCCCACCGAGCTGTAATCGGTTGGGCTGTTGATGGTCCAGGTAACCCTGTAGTATGCTGGCTGCTGTTGATAAGTGGTCATTGGCGTCATTCCTCAAAGGTGATTGCCAACTATTTAGCAGCCATGTTGTAGAACACGTGGCTGCCGATGCGCAGGCCATTGTGGGCATATTTCCTATATCTCGGCGCGAGATTCACCTCGTGGAAGTAAAGCGATCCGTGCGTGGGATCGGCGATGCTGCCGTGGTACACGCCGTAGGCTATGTCTTGGGCCTCCGCCCACGCATCGGATTCAAAGGCCGCCCTGCTGGGACCGCGTGTCCATGCGAACTGCCCTGGTTGGAATATCACGTCGCATAGGTCTGGTCCGTTGAACCTGTCGCTGGCGGCGCGGTTCTTTGCCACCCACGCCACGCCCTCCTGCTGCTTGGTTATGGTGCCGCGGGCCTCGAAGTAGACGTTGAGGGCGAGGCATTCCATCTCCCTCCTCGACCGTGGATCAGAGCCCAGCATGCCGCTGTGGCTGATCGTGAAACGCCGCTGGAGTGAGTCTAGCCGACTCTCGTACCCAGCCGCATGCGCAACCGTCGCGCATAGCAGCGAGCAGATGATGGTGATAGTTCTCAATCTCAACATGGTTAATCCGTCCTTATTTTATTGATATTACGCCACTGAGCTTAGTGTGTCAAGAACGCAGAAATATCCACTTGAAATCGTTGGATAAATATTATTATAATGCCTAAATTTTCTGCGTATCGTGGCTTGCATCAATGTTATTTAAGCTCGATTCCAGCAGGCAAATACACCGGCATAAAGATGCCAGGGTGACCGTGCTATTTTTGCAATGGTATGGTGGTTATTCCACGTAATACACGCTGTTTCTCACGTCTTCGGTGACGTCAACCGTGCGTATATCCACCCTGGATATCAGACCCGTTATCTGCAGATGGTCCTTGAGCCAATGGAACAACGCCTCCGAGAGCTTGCTTGATCCGGTGTGCGGTACGGTGGCTAGGTCTATCAGGCCCTTGTCAGCCAGCTGCTGCAGCGCTGGTAGCTCGGGATCATCCTCGGCCACCATGGTCTTCCCGCGAAACTTATCATCCAACCATTGGTTGAATCCGATCAACACCTCGCTGGTATCATCCAGCACTATGACATCCTCCTCGCTGAGGTGATGGCATTCGAACACCAGCTTGATGGTGAGGCTGTAGGGCCTCAGCCTGTTGTATTCAGGTCTCTTGCTGTGCCATTCCCGATATATGCACCTGACGTTCTCATACGTCTTGGTCGATATCCAAGCGCCTATCTTACCCATTTCCATACTCCGTTCGTGTGCACGCACCACCCATGTTATATATCACGGGCGGTGCGGACGATGCGATCGATTGCGGATGCCGTTAGGCCGAGAGATCCTCTCCGTCCTCGCGATGGCCCTCGCGGAACGCCATGTTGGCCTTGGTCTCTCGGACCTCGACCTTGTAGCACCAGAGGCGTTCGGCCTCACCTTGCCCCCACATGTCGGGTATGTACACGGCGTTCACATACTTGTACAGCATGTCAGCCAAGCCCTCACAGCCCAGCTTGGGCAGTATGGTCAGCTTGGCCAGCTTCTTGCTCTGCAGCAGCTTGAACGTCTCCAGCTCGGGATCATCCTCCGCGACCAGCAGGGTGTGGTCGAACTGGTCCTCAAGGATCTTCTTCAGCTCCTTGAGCCCGCCATAGTCGGCCGCCCAGTTGCGCACGTCCAGCTCGTCAGTGCCAAAGTAGAACTTCATGCTGAAGCTGTAGCCGTGTATCATGTTGCAGTGGCTGTCGGCTCGCCATTGCCTATATGCGCATGGGAACGCATCGTGGTATTCCTTAGTGCTGGTGTATTTGTAGGTCTTCGCCATCTCTTGTCTCCTCTAGAGCGAGTTTGATGACACGCAGAGTATTTTAAGTGGGATGAGCGTCATAGTCCACTGTGGTTACTTATTATGTTGCGGCAAGCGGTGACATAATGCAACATGTATGTGATCAGGATGGATGCACATGCAAGAAGATCGATTCAGGTTAAACCAACGGGACAGGGACATCTGGCTGCGCTACACGGAGATGATGCGCGGTTCAACGGAGAGATGGATTCCAAAGCAGGTGTTGGTGGACGTGTCAAGCCGCAGGCTGGACCTCCACGGATACCACCTGCACGAGGCATGGCATCGCTTCAGGGAGTTCGTGGAGCAGCATCACGCGGCCGGGGCCAGGAGCGTGGTGGTGATAACCGGCAAGAGCGGCCAGATATCACGAGAATTCCGCGAATGGTGCAGGATGATGCCGTCGGTGGCCAGGTACGAACCCCTCGGGCATTCCACGCCAGCAGGCAGCTACAGGGTCGTGCTGAGATCCGCGACCAGGAGATGAAAACATGCCACACGCCCAACACATAACCAACGACAGGCCCGGCACCGCGGTGGTGACGTTAGAGTGCTCCAACATCTGCAACTACAGCTGTTGGTACTGCCCTCCTGAGCTGCACACCGGCACCAGCCCATGGCCCGACATAGGTAGGTCGCTGGCGTTCGTGTCTGACCTAGCCCAGAGGCATGAGCATGTGTACCTGGACCTCGTGGGAGGTGAACCCACGCTGTGGCCCAAGCTGTTGGACTTCCTAGGCCAGCTTCCGCCCAACGTCCAGCATGAGATATCCACCAATGGCAGCAGGACGCTGCGCTGGTGGGGCCGAGCCAAGCCCATGCTGAAGAAGGTGACCATGACCGCGCACATGGCATCCTGTGATAACCAGCACCTCATATCGGTCATAGACCTCATACGCGACACGGTCGAGGTGCACCTGACGGCACTGTATGATCTAGACCACCGCGACAAGATAGCGCAGCTGGGGGCGGCTGCCCGCGAGAGGGATCTCAGCTTCCAGGTCAGGCCCATCATGCCCATGTGGGACAGCATGGTCGAGTATGGCCCCGAGGAGCGCGCCTTCATGGGAGACCTTCTGATCAAGGGCAACCTCACCAAGCACAGCAGCAGCAAACCAACCAAGGCCATATGGAACGGCGTGCCGCTGCACCCCAGCCGGGACATACTGATGGGCGGCAGGACGGACTTCAGGGGATGGCAGTGCCTCGCGGGGTCCATGAGATTCCACGTGATCCACGACGGCACCATATACGCCGGATCCTGCAGGAACAAGGAGCTGGGTAACCTCCGCACCGGATGGAGGTTCGAGGACGGTCCGATCGCCTGCGCCAGATCGCGATGCACATGCCAGGATGACATCAAGACGGAGAAATGGCTGCCATGACCTCGCATGTGAAGCCAGCCGGAGGCACGGAGCTGATGTGCGACGGTCTGGTCAGGCACTGCGGGGAGTCATGGGACAGGCTGATCAACATCATCGTGAGCGGTGCCAATCCCTCGGTGATAGATCCCACGAGGATCAACGTGCTGTGGCAGCATCTCATGCCGGATGACGCGGTCACATCAGGGATGGCAGATCCCGATCTCATATCGTCGATAGATCAATTCATATACGTCAGCGAGTGGCAGATGGCGAGGTTCGCCGAGGCTTACCCCATGGCCGGCGACGGCGGCATGGTCATGCTCAACGCCATCGATCCCATCGAGTTCAAGCCCAAGCCGCCCGGGCCACCGAGGTTGATATACACCAGCACTCCGTTCAGGGGATTGGAGATACTGCTGGATGCGTTTGACCTGATGCGGCACGACGATGCGGAGCTGACGGTCTACAGCAGCGACATCATATACGGCACCAGCTTCGCGCTCAGCGCGGGAGACGCGCACAAGCGGCTGTTTGACAGATGCAGGTCTCACCCGCGCATAGACTACAGGGGCTACGCTCCCAATCCTGAGGTCAGGGCTGCCGTTGGATCGGCTCACATCTTCGCCTACCCCAGCTGCTTCGTGGAGACCAGCTGCCTGTCGGCCATAGAGGCTGGGGCCGCGGGCTGCAGGATCGTGACCACCAACCTCGGAGCGTTACCAGAGACCTGCGGGCCGTTCGCCACATACGTGCCCTATGGGCACGACCACGCCGATCTGGCCCGGAGATACGCGGCGGCATTGGATGATGCGGTGTCGTCATACAATCCCAACGGACGCGCATGGCGCCTGCAGAGCGATTGGTTCAACGATAGGTATGGTTGGCAGGGCAGGGCTCGCCAATGGGAGTCACTGTTCGATCGCCTCACGGATGGTGCCTGGCGCACGGCGCATCAATAATCGGCGTGCACTGATCCAGGACCCTCGTCGCTCATCGTCATGAAGATGGCATGCTGGCGTATGATATCACCGTCGCCGGTCCATCTGCAGGTCACCCTGCCCAGTATCCTATCCACCCCGGTGGCATCGTAATCCGGCCACTCCCTGTCATACTGTATCCTGTAGAGATCATGCGTGACCACCACCGTCCTGTTGTTGGTCAGGCCGAAGGTGGTGGTGACATCCACCACGGCTTCTATGGCCGACAGCTCGAAGTGGTCAGAGGTCTCTGATCTAGCGCCACTGCCAGCTTGGCCGGCATCCAGAGCCCTGTGTCTCGAGATCATCCTAACCAAACGCCATATGATTTTCTTCATGTCATCCATGATCGAAGCATATGGCATGGCTGCCATGTTGTCAACGCATTTGCGATGCACAAATTTATGTTGCACCGCAACATAAATAACCGTACAATGCATGCATGGGTTGAATGTACCCATGGCACACACAGAGGAGGCATCACATGACCAAGAGCACACAGACCAACACGACATCGGCTGCAGAGGCATATGACATCAAGGCGCTGTCTGATGCAGCCGCGGAGCTCAACCGCAAGATAGCGGCCAACATGGCCGAGGTGGGCACGCGCACCCTGAACGACATCGTGGGATTCGCTGACATGGTGTCGGCGGCACAGCGCAATGCAGTCAAGCAATACGGTTCCTACACCGGTGCCGGTGACGCGATCGAGAGCATGACCAAGCTGCAGGCACAGTTCGCCAAGGGTTTCACGACCTGGGCGGAATCTTTCCAGAAGTTTGGGAAGTAAGTCATACACATGCCGCCGCGTTAAGCGGCGGCCACAACACGGAGGAAGAGTATCATGGGAAAGATCAAGAAGGTCATACGCGATTTCCTGCACAGCTTCAGCAAGGAGGCTGAGATGGAACGCAGGCGCAAGGAGATGCACGAGTTCCTGGCACAGGCCGTCGACCGCAGGCATCTGGAGTATCTGGAGAGGCAGTGGGCTAACCGCCACGGGTGGATGTGATACCACCATAAACGCATCACGACATCCAAGAGGGGCCGACGGCCCCTCTGATCTCATCTACATCCAGCCCAGGCTCCTGGCCAATCCAAGCACGTTGGTGCATGCGAAGTAACCGGTCAGCAGCATGACCCATATGGCCCTGCGCCTGTAGCTGGCGTATGTCTGTGCTGTGCTACCCACCAGATACAGCGGATATATCACCCTCATGTCAGGATGGGCCGCCGTCATGGCCAGCAGCATGCTGCCAACCACGCTGAACGCGAAGTTGAGCATCTCGAGGCGGAACGCCAGCACATCGCTGTGATAGCTCTCCATGAAGAAACCCTTGACGTATCGGATCAACCCAGCACCACCGATTTCTCATGGCCGACCCTTATGCTGGGATCGACCCAGATCTCATGCCCCTTCTCCTGCGCCGTCCAGCAGAAACCCACGTCCTCGGCCGTGAAGTCGGTGAAGCTACCGTGGTTCACCCAGCGGGGGCGGAACCATGGATACTCCATGCTCTCCATGACCCCTTTCTTGATCGCCACGAAGCCGAACCCCACGTAGCTGGCCTTGAACGGACCGGTCTTGGAGCCCAGCGCGGCCCTCGACATGAATTCAAACGTGCCCTTCGTGGCCAGCTTGTCGTAGTCTAGGTCCTCGACTATGGGATACTGCTGGTTGTCATGCATGACATAGCAGCCGCTGGCGATGGGTTTGTCCATGGCCAGCAACCGCAGCACGTCGTCGCCGCGCCACACCATGTCGCTGTCTATCCAGACCATGCAATCGTAATCCACGGTGCCTTGGAATGGCATCTGATCCTTGCCGGCGGTGTTGTTGCCACCCAGCACCCTGTTGCGTGCGTAGTAGACCACCGGGTCGTAAGATGTAGAAATTCCCCATTTTATGTTATTATTACCTAACACAGATATAGTATCTATCCAGCTATGCAGCCAGTTATCACTAAATTGTTTTCCGGGAATGCAGAATACTATATTTGTCATAGTTACATTTACTCCAGTCGTTATATGATATCTACTCTTTATTGCTTGTATAACGACAATTAGCAAAGTGATGTCTAAATATTCCCGGCGATCGCCCTACTGTGCCACACACGTTGCATGTTCTGGTAACTTGTGAAGGATGTGTACCTGCTTGTAATCTTGCTATCGATGTTCTGCGCTGTATCTCGCCTCCCTGTAATGGATTGCGACCTTCAGCTGATAATCTAAGATTGCGTTGAGTTGCAAATTCACTACTGCAGAATGGATGCTTACCGTCTGCTAATTGCGCTAACGTTCTTTCTCTTGCAACGGCGCGTAACTCATCATTTTGCGATGGGTGTGTACCATTTGCGAGTTGTTTACGATTATGATCGGGTCCTAACCAAGGATGTGTTCCGTCTTCTACCATCTTTATCAACCTGAGTCGAACGACCTCACCGTTGCCTTGCCAAGGATGTGTTCCGTCTTCTACCATCTTTATCAACCTGAGTCGAACGACCTCACCGTTGCCTTGCCAGGGATGTGTACCATTTTCTACACGGTCTTTCTCTCTTCTTCTACCTATCTCTGATAGTTCTTCTGGAGTAACTGCCATTCTAAGTGCTATAGCGCCTACGGCACCCCAATCTTTTTGAGCATAATGTATATCATAATGATCTTGTATAGAAACTGCTTTTAGATTAACGGGGTCATTATTGTTATGATTACCATCGATGTGATGTATGTCATATGTTCTTCCGGTGTCGTCTACTGGTATAGGACCGTAATGCCGTTCATAGATTTTACGATAGTTACTATTTTTACGCCGTGGGTTGTCATAAATAGTCATGCTGTATGCTCCGTCTAAGCTATAGAACCGATAGATGCTAGTAACATCGTGATCGGTATCCATATTTATTGTGAACTATACAACATCTAATAATTATCCGTTATATGGTTATCATAGGTCGCCCTTCTTGCGGTTCTCGCTGTGGAAGGGATCGAACTTGCCACCGGGGTAGCGTGCCTCCAGCTTGCGCACGTTCTCGGCTATGACATCGTTGGGATCAAAGCCCAGCGCACGGCATGCGTTGATCCAGTACCACATCACATCACCAAGCTCGCGCTTCATGTGGAACAGGTTGTCCTCGTTGAGGGGCTTGCCCTGGAAGATCATCTTCTTGACGATCTCGTTGAACTCTCCCACCTCTGCCCCGAGGCCCATGCTGGCGGTGATCAGCAGCGACAGGTTCACGTCCATCTTCTGCCTGTTGCTCTCTAGGAATAGGTCACCCAGCCTGGCCGTCATCACGTCAAGCCTGTTGCTCTCGTCGCTGGTCACGTTCTTGACGAAATCCGAATACCTGTTTAGGTCTATGTTATTTGCCATGTCTCTCGATCCTCTGTTCTGCATATGTGATTATGCCGAACGCCTATCACCGGCGTCAACCTAGCTGGCTGCTGAGCACGAACATCATCATCTCGTGCTGATCCTCGAAACCTATGCAGCATTGGCCCTTCTCATCGAACCACCATGCCCATGCGCGGATGAGGTTATGCTCCATCCATATGGTCGCCTCCATCGGCAGGCCGTTACGGCCGGTGGCATACCTCCACTGGTAATGATCAATGGGATTCTTGCCGTGTGCACATGTGGAGAACGTCCTGGTTGGATCATGGCGCAGGCGTCTGGTCGGCGAGGAGATCATCGCTATCCCGGTCATACCCGCCATGGGAATCCGCTGGGGTATCTCTGCCTCATGGCGGCGTTGCCCTGCACGAAGAAATCCTGGGTCACCGAACCCGGGTTACCATCCAACCTGTAGTTCAGGGTGGCCCTGCCGGTGCAGGCGTGGGCGGGGAAGTAGTGCTTGGCGTTGGCCAGGAACACGCGATCCTGCCCCCACTTGCCATACCATGCGGCCCCGATCTTGGTGACCACGTCGCGTTTGAGGCAGTAGCAGGATGTGTCCACGAGGTATGCCTGGTCGTTGACCCATGCCGGCCAATGGCCGAGGCTCTCGCAGTCATCATCCAGGAGATAGGTCCCATCCCTGCCACACACCCTGCGCAGGCTGTACGCCCAATCGGCGTTGCGCGATTCCATGGTCTGGATCATCGTGGACACGTGATCCCTGTCAAACCAGTTGTCCTGATCGAGGAACAGCACGTAGTCGGTGTTGATGAGGAAGCTGGTGGCCGCGTAGACCCTGTGGCCGTAGAAGCCATCGGCGCCCACGTTCTCGGGCAGCTGCATGACCCTGATGTCCGGATACCTCGATGCGATGCCCCTCGCCGCGCCGGCGAACTGCGGTCCGTCTATGACCACCCAGCATCTGATGTCCTCGTGGGTCTGCGACCGCACGCTCTGGATGGCCTGATCCAACGTGTCCGCCCCCGTGGTTGGTATCACCACCGTCACCGTGCTCATTGTTCCATCGCTCCCATGCGGTTCCTAAGCGTCAGCTCGAAGAAGGCTTGCTTGCTATCGGTGCTGACCCCGAACAGCAGATCGTCTTGGATATCCTGGATGATGCGGTGGTTGCTGCCCTCGCAGATGCGCCTCAGCTCGGCGGCATCCAATCCGCGCATCAGTATCTCGTGATGCCTCGGTGGCAGGGATGCCAGCATCACGCAAAGGCCCTCCACCGCGTGGTCGGGCCCGTAGGCGGCCATCTCATGCTCCCTGTATTCTATGTCAGCGGCCATGATGTTGAACTCCACGAGCCCCGCATGCGGATCAAGCCTGGCGCCATCCGTCCAGCCGTTTGGACGGGTCAGCTTGGCGATGCCGTTGCGGTCACACCATGATCTTATGGCGGCCATCTCCATGTCGCTGAACCCATTGATGGTTATGCCGTGGTGCCCCCTGTAGGGTTTGCTCAGCGACCACCATCTCAGGGCGAATACGCTACCTTGCATCACCGTGTGCCCCGCTCATCAAACATTCTTGGACCCCTTGTATCTGGCCCCGCTGATCGTGACGTTGATCCACAGCATGGCCGACCAGGTCCAGAACGTGTATTGGATGTCAAGCTTGAACAGGGTGTTGAGGCTCCAGATGGTCACGAATGGGCTCATCAGCACCAGCGCGATGATCACGATCACCCCTATCGCCGCGGCGATCGCCGTCGCGTTTGAATCCTTGTCAGGCATGCCTTCATCTCCGTCGTTTGTTTGCCTATAGTGTATCATCGTCATTTGAGCTTCACGTAATTCAATTGGGTCACGTTGCCATCGCGGTGTCTCTTGACCTTGCCCACGAGGTCGAACTCGCGCTCAGCCTCCACGGTGTTGCGGCTGCTCCACATCACCATGTTGTTGCCCATGCTGCCGGTCACGAAGTGGCAGAGGTAGTTGTGGCTGTAGATGCAGTCGATCACCCTGACGCGGCCCGTGATCCTCTCGCCAACTGTGCCAAAGTGCTCGCTGAGCATGAGGGCGTCCTGCTTGGCCTCGTCGCGGCGATCGCGCACCATCCCGTTGGCATAACCAATCGGCAGGCTGGCGATGAATCCCAGGGCCTGCAGATCGTTCGCACGCACGGATTCGAAACCCGCGCACTCCACGGCACGGGACACGTAGCCGCTGGCGTTGCCAGACAGCACGGCGAACAGCTTCAGCTTCCAGTAACCGCGCACGGCCTCCGCCTCCTCGCGGTCGCCGCTGGTCACCTCATGCGAGCGATCGGTCAGCAGCTGGCGCATCAGCACCTTGTTGGCATGGGCCGTCCTGCGGTAGTCGGCGCCGTCCTCGCCCTGCACGAACTCGTATGCGTCCTCCTTGAGGTACCCGCCGTTGATGCGCTGCGCGGCACAGGCCGCCGCGAACACCTCATCAACCGGGATCTCACGGACCTCCACGCTCATCGTCGATCTCGCTGACCTTGCCATGCAAACATCTCCCTTGCTCATGGACACATAATAGCATCTGCGCGCCAGCGGTCAACCGAAATATCCGTGCATGGATGCACCGGATATCAATGGGTTACATCATCAGCATGGGGTCCAGCCTCATATCCGTTGATCTCGGCCATGATCCTGTCGATCTCTCGCCTGAGATCGGGGGCGATGAACCCCCCGCCGAACCCATACATGGATATCAGCGCCCCAAGCTGGTAATACCTGGGGAAATCCCTGGTCCATCTGATCCAGGCTTCCATGAATCCCGTCGCCATGTCGCCGTCCTCCTCACCTAAAGTAATGCGGTGCTCCGAACCTGATGATACCACTCAGGTTCCCCTCCGATAACGCATTATACACCTTGATGCCTGGCCAGTCATCATCCCAGAACGTGACGCCGTATCCGTATCTGCGATCCCTGATACCGCCGCCCGTTCCCGTGTGGATGCCGATGCCCTTCATGAAATCGCTGCCCCAATGGCCGCCGGTGTATTCCTCGCCCGTGATCCTGTATTCGATGGTACCTGTCCATCCCGGGTATCCGGTGGGCGACGGTTTGCCATCCCTGTCCACGCCCCTGTGCCCCCAGTTGGTGACGCCACCTCGTGGTGCGCTGTGGCTGTTGCTGATGTGGCCACGATGCATGAGATCGAGGTAGGTGATCTCGATGCCAAACCCCTCTGGCATCGGAACACCTGGGTTGGCATTGCGCCACATGAAATCGGGATGTATCTCGATCCAACGGATGACCTCCTCGAAGCTGGGCTGATGCCGCAGATCCTCCAGCAGCATGCCACGACGCTTGCGTGCTATCATGGCATGGATCCTCGTGAGGCGCAGATGGGCAAGATGCCTGACATAGTCTCGCTTGGCTCCAAACACCCGCTTGGTCCACGGGCATCGGAACGCGGTCTTGACCTGATCCTCCGCCACCGTCGCCTCGAACAGGATGTCGCTGCCGCCCCATGGTTTGGTGCTGCGATCGGTTATGCGCGTGTTGTCAACGCAGATGGCACCCGACGCTGTAACGTATATCTCCACCATTTTCATCCGGATCCTCCCCCTTCATGAACCTCATGAAACGCAGATTAGCATCAAGCTCCGCCTCGGTCAAGCCACAATCATCCAGATCAAGCTGCGGGTCACCGTTGCCACAGATCTGACATATCACCAATCTAACACGAGCACCGCCGCGATCCTCATGCCACCCTTGGCATCTGACCATGCAGCGTTCACACACGGCACCGGATTGACCCCTGTAGGTCAGCGCGGCGCGCTTGTTGGCCATGTCAGGGCTTTATATCTCTGAGCAACGTTCGCTGTCCGGATTCAGATATCGAGTACACCCTATACACGAACGTGGCATTCGGGCCAACGCTGGTCAATACCTTCTCTACTATGTATCTCATCGTTCATCCTCCTTCACCTTGGTGCTGTGGATTATGGACCACATCTTCTCGGAACCGTCGTCGCCCTTGACCCACATCACGATGCCACCGTCGATCGGGTCAGACATCACCGTGCCATAGATGAGATCATCCTTATCTGTACCGCGTCCGCCCTTATTGCAAGAGACCCGATCGCCTGCCTTGAAAGGCTGCGGTGGCGTTCTATCACGCATGAGTTTCATCACCCTATCTCGAAATGTTTTCATCGCGGTGTTCAACTGCTCCATCGGAGCTATGATTTTCTTACGGTCTGCATTCACGGTTGTGATCTCCTTCGTTGTTGTGTCAGCACTGTAACACATACAGATGCGGTGTCAACCTCATATCTACTGATCCCCGCTGACCTTCTGGTCCTGTGCGGCTTCCAGCAGATCCAGCTCGGCATTGATGAGATCCAGCAGCTGGTGCTCCCACCGCAATCGCTCAGCGACGGCGGCTCTGGCCACCATCTCGTCGCGCTTTGCCAATGCCGATGATATCGTTTCCCTTAGGTATCCCGTGTTAACCTGTCCCATCGCCTTTGCTCCCATCCTTTCAGCCTCAACATTTCACACCTTGCACCGTCATGGCCCGATGCCAGCCAGCGTGCCAAACAGGCATGCGTAGTGCAGCATCTGGTCAAACCCGACGGCCACGAAGAAGTAATGCACCTTCCCAGCCTTCCACAGTTGGCTGTTGATCCGGCTGGTGAAGCAAT
>Ga0316218_1000598_pt1 | contig 47430 bp, 38 predicted proteins | sample TBH18003metaG_FD_203634 | JGI IMG/M metagenome (GOLD analysis project Ga0316218, IMG submission 203634) | Freshwater microbial communities from Trout Bog Lake, Wisconsin, USA - TBH18003 | ecosystem: Environmental > Aquatic > Freshwater > Lake > Hypolimnion/Profundal zone | place: USA: Wisconsin... | reverse complement strand
GAAGAATTTATTTCAATTATTAGAAAGACATAAAGATCAACTGATAGCTAATGTGCCTGCCGCTTTTCAAAATGATTGTGCTGGTATCAGAAATCCAGTTGGATATGATGATCTTTACAATCCTTTATACTTATCAGCTAATAAGGATAATGATAAAGAGTTAAACATCATCGTTCTTCCATGGTTAATGCAAATGTATTATTTGCATAACAGAAGATCCATGGATGATAAGGAATTAAGAGATCATGTTTATCCATTATTGCGACGAGCGTTTAATGTATATCTGCATATATTATTTTTAGGTGATGATGGTTTATATCATATTCCTTATACTTATTCAGATGAATATGGAAATGCAAAAGAAACAAGTTTAAATATTGCATTGGCAAAATGGGGCTTTACAACATTGATTGATTGTGCTGCAAGATTACATATTAATGATAGTTTATTGCCATTATGGAAAGACAGATTGAATAAAATGGCCGATTATAATATCAATGAGAATGGTATCATGATTGGTAAAGATGTACCATTTGCAAAACCACATCGACATTATAGTCATCTCTTCGCTATTTTCCCTTTATATGAAATGAATGTTGATAAGGATACTAATCGAATTTCTTTAATGCAAAAATCTATTCAACATTATACAGATCTTGATGGAGACAATTGTATTTATAAATTCTCAGGGGCATCTTCTTTATGGGCTGCCATTGGCGATGGTGACAGCGCATTAAAGTGGTTGAACAGATCACTTGAATTGTTGCCGAGGTTTGGTATTCCTCCCGCACCTGCAAGAATTCCTACATTAACGCAAAATACTTTTTATAGTGAAAGGGAAAATCCAACATTCGAGTCACCTATTTCATCTTCGAGATCTATGTTAGATATGTTGATACAAAGTTGGGGCGGTGTAATTCGTGTTTTCCCTGCTTGTCCTTCATCTTGGAATAATGTAAGCTTTTATCAACTCAGAACAGAAGGAGCATTCTTAATTAGTGCAGTAAGAAAAAATGGTAAAACGAGTTTTATGCATATAAAAAGTTTGGCAGGAGAATCTTGTAAAATAAAATCTGATCTCTATGGTCATGCAAAATTGATTGCATCAAAAGCAACACAATTACATGAACAGAATGGATTGATTGAAATTGATTTGAAGAAAGGTGAGGAAGCCATTATTTATACAGGCGATCGACCGATATCATTTACTATTAATGAAATTCCAATAAAAGCAACAGAAATGAATAGCTGGGGAGTGCGATTGAGATAATTTTTCAATAACATTACTTCACGAAAACGATTTCGTAGAAAAGAATTTTAAAAGAAAAATTAATGGATACTAAAACGATTTAAGTGTCTATTTTTATAAGCTAACGATAGGTCTAATTTTCTATTCAGTAATCAATGAATAGCTCAATAATTTACGACATGAAAATAGTCAGATTACTTGCCATTACTTATTTATTATCTTTCATGCAAAGTTCTGTTACAGCACAATCATGGGTTGATTCTGTTGAAAGACACGGGAGAGAAATTTTTATGCCGGCCGATAAATACAAATGGGATTGGGGGCAGGCAACATTTCTGAATTCACTTGTTCATTTATACAATGCTAAATCTTCTCAAGGAAAAAAAATATATCTCGATTATATTCAAAAAGCGATGGAGGTAACTTATGATGTAGCCAATGGTAAACATCCTAATGCAATTGCTTCAGCTCATGGCATGGCATTTCTTGCAAAAATTACCGGTGAAAAAAAATACTTAGATAAATGTAATAGTATTTATGCCGATTTTTTAAAAATACCTCGAGCACCTAATGGCGGTGTATCGCACAGAGCAGAAACAACAGAGTTGTGGGATGATACGATTTATATGATCAGTATGTTTTTATTAGAGATGTATCGATTGACCGGGGATGAAAAATATATTGCTGATTTTGTTGTACAATTCAATGCGCATAATGAAAAATTAGCTGATGAAAAATCGGGATTGTGGGTACATGGATGGGATGCAGATAGTATTGATTATAATGATGGGTGCAGTATCGTGGGTTGGCCCGATAAAATTACCAGAAAAAGCAGTCAGATTTGGGCAAGAGGAAACGCTTGGGTTGGAATGGCATTGGCAGATGCATTAAATACTGTTCCTCATGCATCAATTTATTGGGAAACATTAGTGCATGCATTTAAACATTATGTTGAAAAAATCACCCCCCTTCAAAATAAAATAACCGGACATTGGTATCAATTAGTTGCTATTCCGAATGACCCGCAAAACTGGGAAGAAAGTTCCAGTACAGCGATGTTTGCATACACAATAACTGTTGGGTTACAATTAAAAATATTAGATAAGAAAACGTATCTGCCATTAATTGATAGAGCTTATAAAGGATTAAGATCATTCAGTTTAAAAAATACGGAGGGTGCATATTTAATACCAAGCAGAATTTGTGGCGGTACTTGTGTAGGGGATAAAGCCTATTATTTATCAAGGAATATTGTTGATGGAACAGGTTTTGGATATGGCTCATTCATTATGTTCGGTTTAGCATATGAATTGTACAAGGGAATGAGAAAATAAACGGGTATAATTTTTTAATTCACCGATTCAATCAATCATATGATGGATAGAAGAAAATTTGTAACACTTGGCGCAACTTCAATATGTGCAATGCCGATAATGGGTATGCCTTTTTTTGATAAATCAATTATTAAAAATGATCTCATTAAACCTTCATGGTTAATCGATTTAATTAAGTTGAATGATGTTGATGTAAAACAAATGTCAGTTTACAAAGTAAAAGATACTTCTAATAAATATTTTGGTGGCTACTTTGATGATTTTGATATTATCAATCCGCATAGTACTTGCAGTTTCATTAATAAAGCATGCGGCGCTATTGGATCTTCAGAGTCTATCTATTATCGATCCAAAGATTTATTGGAAGAAATCTATCAGGCAATTATTTGCTTAAATAAATTACAACACGAAGATGGAACAATTGATCTAGTAAGCACAAATTTTCATTCAACACCCGATACCGCTTTTATGGTTAAAAGATTGGTGCAATCTTTTAAACTATTAAAACAATCCAATACGCCGAATGCAGATAAAGCTTTAAAACCATTTCAACATTTCTTGCAACATTCCGGTGATGCATTAACTACCGGAGGTATTCATACACCCAATCATCGTTGGGTTGTTTCCGCAGCATTGGTAAAATTAAATGAGTTATGGCCTGATATAAGTTATGTAAAAAGAGTTGATGAATGGTTTGCAGAAAATATTGATCTTGATCCAGATGGGCAGTATACTGAAAAAAGCACTTATGGTTATTCTGCAGTAGTTGATGAATCTTTTATTACAGTTGCCAAAGGGTTAAACAGACCGGAAATATATGATGCAGTAAGAAAAAACATTTTGATGATGCGTTATTATATTCATCCTAATGGGGAAGTGGTAACGGAAGCATCAAACAGGCAAGACAAAGGACAAATAGGAACGATGGAGAATTATTATTATGCTTGTCGTTATATGTCGTTAATGGATAACGATGGAGAAATGGCTTCAATCTGTCGTTTAATTGAATCAACTTCTTCACATAAATTAGTAGATTTTCTAAATTATTTTTTGGAAGACGTATCACAATGGAAAGCATTGCCAACCTCAAAAGCATTGCCTATAAATTATGTAAAATATTTTCCTTACTCAGGTGTGGTAAGAATAAGAAGGGGGCATTGGGATACTACAATTGTATCTAATAACACCGGTTGGTTAACTTTTCATAAAGGCAATGCTGTTTTGCAAAGTATGAGATTGGCTGCTTCTTTTTTTGGTAAAGGACAATTTCAATCAGAAACAATTAAACATTCAGATAATAAATGGATATTGAATAAAAAGCTTGATGGGCCTTATTATCAGCCTTATCCAAAAGATCAAATTCCTGCAGATGGTGATTTTGCGAAAATGCCAAAGAGTAATCGCAAACAAAGTAATATTCAGTATTTAGAAACAACGGTAACCATTTCAGAAAGTAACAATGGTATTAATATTGATATTGAAATGAATGGAACAGATGCTGTACCCGTTGCATTAGAACTTATTTTCAGAAGAGGCGGAATATTTTCGGGAGTAGAATCTTATCCCCAAAAAAATGATGCTTTTTTGTTGAAAGAAAAAGAAGCTTTATATACAATCGGAAATGATAGTATTCGATTCGGACCTGGAAAAGTTGAGCATAAGTGGGTCAATTTAAGAGGTGCATTGCCTGCTGCAGATGCACCATCAGTTTATATCACAGGGTTCACTCCATTCAAACATAGTATAGAAATTTCCTGATTAAAATAAATAAACTTTTTAATAATTAAATCAATTCTATTTATGAAATTATATTGCTTAATTATTGTTTCATGCTTTCTGTTTTGTTCGGTTGCATTAGCGCAAAAAGATTTTCAAAAAAAATATCAAACCCAATTCATATTGGCCGAAACCGGTGCCGTTATTGAATTGCCTGAAGGTGTGTTTACTTTAACCAATACACTTTCAATGGATGGAAAGAAAAATATTATTATTCGCGGTAAAGGCATGGATAAGACCATTTTAAATTTCAAAGATCAAACAGATGGCGCAGAAGGGTTACGTATAAATGATTGCAGTGATATTTTAATAGAAGGATTGACTGTACAAAATGCAAAAGGTGACGCAATAAAAGCAATGCATGTAAATGGGATTGATTTTCGTGATGTAAAAGTTGAATGGACAGGAACACCAGGACCCGAGAATGGTGGATATGGTTTATATCCTGTACAATGTGAACATGTAATGATTGATCATTGCGTATCTGTTGGAGCATCTGATGCAGGTATTTATGTTGGGCAGTCTAAAGAGATTATTGTAAAGAATTCAAAAGCGTATCATAATGTAGCAGGTATTGAAATTGAAAATTCTATTCATGCTGATGTATTTGAAAATGAAGCATACGAGAATACCGGAGGAATATTGGTCTTTGATTTACCGGATTTAATTCAGAAAAGAGGCGGACAAGTTAAAGTGCACAACAATAAAATTCATGATAATAATTATGTCAATTTCGCACCCAAAGGAAATGTCGTAGCAGCGGTTCCGAGCGGAACAGGTTTTATGATATTGGCCACTAAAGAAGTAGAGGCTTATCAAAACGATTTCATCAATAATCAAACAGCAGGAACTCTTATCATCAGTTATTATACAACCAACAGGCCCTTTACTGATAAAATGTATGATCCTTTTCCTTCTGCCATTTCAATTCATGATAATTCTTACGAAAGACAAAGCGGTTTGCCATTAAGCAAAGATCCTATTTCAAGAATGATTGGAAAGGCATTTTTAGAAAACGTTCCGCATATTATTTATGATGGTGTGAAAAATCCAATGTTAATAGATGCAAAAGGAAATTGGATTTTAGGACAGTGTATTTCAATCATCAACAATAAAGGACAATCGATAGTGAACTTAGATGCACAAAATAATTTTAAAAACATGAGTCAATCAAATGATGCATTTAAATGTAATAATTAATTTATGTTGAGATTAACATCTGTCATTATTATTAGTTTTATTTTATCGGGTTCATTTATTTACTCACCAAAAAGTAACTTTCCCCAAAAGCTATCAGAATGGGGAATTTTTGAAGGAAGCATGCATTTGCTTCAACCAAAAGAAGGGGTGATACCTTATGAATTGAATACGCCCCTATTCTCTGATTATGCAGAAAAATCTCGCTTGATTCGATTACCTAAAGGTAGTTCTGTAAACTATAAAACTGAAGGCGTGCTTGATTTTCCTGAAGGTAGTTTATTGGTAAAAACATTTTATTATTCTGCAGATTTTCGTCACCCTGGCTTCAATAAAAGAATTATTGAAACAAGATTATTGGCGAAGGAAAAAAGTGAATGGAAAGCATTGACCTATGTTTGGAATGATGAACAAACAGATGCTGAATTAGAAATAGCAGGAGATGATACTCAAGTAAAGTATACTGATAAGGACGGAGCAGCACAAGAATTTAAGTATGTTATACCCAATCAAAATCAATGCAAAGGTTGCCATAACATCAATGACAGATTAATGCCTATCGGTCCATCAGTTTCACAATTGAATAAAACATATCAGTATAAAGAAGGTATCAAAAATCAACTGGTTTATTGGAAAGAAAAAGGACTTATGAATAATCTTCCAGAAGTTAAGAGTATTCCTAAAACTGCAGTTTGGAATGATGAAACTACCGGTGATATCAATGCAAGAGCAAGAGCCTATCTCGCTATCAATTGTAGTCATTGTCATAGAATAGAAGGTGCTGCGCAAACTTCAGGATTATTTTTAACTGAACAGGAAAAAAATGTAACTGCTATCGGCATCAATAAAACACCTGTTGCAGCTGGTAAAGGGTCTGGTGGTAGATTGGTTGATATTAAACAAGGAGATGCATCTGCTTCTATTATGTGGTACAGAATGCAAACAACCAATGCCGGAGAAAGAATGCCGGAGTTAGGGAGAAGTTTAGTTCATAAAGAAGGATTGGCATTAATTACACAATGGATCAATCAAATGAAGTCAAACGAATAATAAAACATTCAATCATCATGAATAAAATATAACATTATGCATTCACGAAGAAATTTTATAAAAGAAAGTGCTGCAACAGTTGCTGGTTTAACGCTAACAAGTATGTTGCCTTTAGAATTATTCGCATCCATCAGAAAAAAAATATCGCCTAATGATAAAATTAATGTTGGATTGATTGGCGTTAGGGGTCAAGGATTTAGTGATCTGAAATCATTATTAAAAATGAGCGAAGTGAATTTAATTGGCATTTGTGATATTGATGAAAATGAATTGAATAAACGAAAAAATGATTTAAGTAAATTGAATATTGCGAATCCTATTATTTATAGGGATTACAGAAAAATGTTGGAGAATAAAGATATTGATGCAGTGATCATTGCAACACCGGATCATTGGCATTGTTTACAATTAACGGATTCGTTGTCGGCAGGGAAACATGTTTATTGCGAGAAACCTTTGGGTAATTCTATTGCAGAAGTACAAGTAATGTTAAAAGCTGCAGAGCGTTTCGGAAAAGCCGTTCAGGTTAATCAATGGCAAAGAAGCGAAAAACATTTTAAAGATGCAGTGGCTTATGTGCAATCCGGAAAATTAGGAACCATCATTAATACTAAAACATGGATGCATAGTGGCAGCGGTGTTTTACCTGTTGTACCTGATGCGCCTGTACCTGCAGGGGTTGATTACAATATGTGGTTAGGCCCTGCAAAAAATCGTCCTTTTAATATAAACAGATTTCATTATGAATTCAGATGGTTCTGGGATTATGCAGGAGGATTGATGACCGATTGGGGAGTTCATTTAATTGATATTGTTTTATGGGCAATGAACGTTGATGTGCCACAATCAGTTACAGCAGTTGGTGGTAAAAGATTATTTCCGGATGATGCAAGAGAAACACCCGATTATCAAAGTGTAGTTTACGATTTCGGTCACTTCACTAATACATGGGATCATTATATCGGAATAAGTAACGGACAATACGGAAGAAGTCATGGTATTGCTTTTATCGGTATGAATGGAACATTGGTGGTGAACAGAGGTGGTTGGGAAGTAATACCAGAAAAAGATAAAGACAAACCAAGAATAGAAGCTGTTCCGGTTATTAAACTAAGTGATAACGGAATGGATTTGCATGCACAAAATTTTATTGAAGTATTGAAAAGCGGAAAACTAGATCAATTGGCTTGCCCTATTCAGGCAGGAGCAAAAGTTGCCATTAATGCACATATGGGAAACTTGGCATATAGAACAGGAGAAAAAATTTATTGGGATAATGCAAAGAATAAATTCAATAGTGATAAAGCGAATGCTTTAATAAAACCAACTTATCATAATGGTTTTGCTTTTCCAAAAGTATAAATAGAGGAATAAAATTTATGAAATGTATTTCAATAATATTTTTCTTTAGTCTTTCCGCTCAATTTGGAATAAGCCAAATATTACCACCACCTCATCATTTAAGATGTGATCTTTTGTTGAATACAGATAAAGTGATAAGAAGTGGAGTACAGGCAAACGTTTCTCTTACAGAAGCTATTAATAAATCTCATGAATATCAGTATGCATCGATCTGTAATCAAGAACCTTTTTTTTATTGGCAGGTAGATACTTTAATAAAAAGTATTTCTGCTTATCGCATTTTAGTTGCATCATCATTGAAAGCTTTAAAAGATAATAAAGCAGATATGTGGGATTCGAAAAAAATAATGTCAAATCTGTGCAAAGCAAAATATGATGGTAAAACATTAAAAACCGGGAAAGTATATTTCTGGAAATTGCAAGTGTGGAATGATAAAAATATTTCATCTGAATTTTCATCTATTCATTCATTTGTTTATCAGCCAGCAGATTCTTTTAATAATATTGTACATTATCCATTAGTAGCTGAAAACCAGAAACCGCTTTCAATCATAAAAAAAGCAAATGGCGATTATTTTCTTGATTTCGGAAAAGATGGATTTGCGCAATTGCATTTGCATTTAACAAGTGATCAAACCGATTCTATCTCTATTGAAGCAGGAGAGACGCTTGAAAATGCATCTGCGATTTTAAAAAGCAATGGTAATATTCGTTATATCAAACAAGGTATATTGATAAAAAAGGGAACACATGATTATACTATTATCTGGCCGGAAAATGAAAAAAGAAACAAACGAAATCCTATTTTAATGCCTGATTATATTGGTGAAGTTTTCCCGTTTAGGTATGTGTCTATAGAAAATTTTCATGGAGTTCTAAATAAAAATAGTGTTGGGAGAAAATTGATTCATTATCCTTTTGATGACAATGCTTCCGGTTTTATTTCTAATGATACAGTATTAAATAAAGTTTGGGAGCTCTGTAAATATTCAGTGAAAGCAACAAGTTTTACAGGGTATTATGTTGATGGAGATAGAGAGCGCTTACCTTATGAAGCGGATGCATTGATCAATCAATTATCTCATTATGCTGTTGATGCGGAATACAGTATGGCAAGGCGCTCTATCAATTATGTATTATATCATCCAACTTGGCCAACAGAATGGAGTTTGCAAAATATTATGTTGGCATGGAATGATTATTTATATACGGGCGATATATCTTTCATTCAAAAATATTACCCGGAGCTACAAAAAAAAATTCTGATGTCATTAGAAAGTGGCAATGGGTTAATTAGCACCAGAACAAATAAGCAAACAGAATCTTTTTTGCAATCAATATATATGCTTAAGGACTTTGACGGTAAGCATGGATTAAAAGATAATGTTGATTGGCCGCAGAAAGGAAGCTATATAGGAAATGAAAAACAATATGGTGGAGAAACAGACGGCTTTGTTTATCAAACATATAATTCGGTAATCAATGCTTTTTATTATCATGATCTTTTATTGATGTATCAAATGGCAAAACTGTTAAATAAAAATGATGATGCAATTTTATATGAAACAAAAGCAAAACAAGTATACCATTCATTTCAAAAAATATTCAGAGATGAAAAATCAGGATTAATCAAAGATGGAGATTCGACAGATCATTCTTCTTTGCATGCAAATATGTTTGCCTTGGAATTTGGATTAGTTGAAAAAACAGATAAAGAAAAAGTGATTGAATTTATAAAATCACGCAAAATGGCTTGTAGTGTTTATGGGGCTCAGTTTTTGTTAGAAGCTTTATTTGATAATAATGAAGACGCTTATGCTATTGACTTATTGAGTTCTACTAAACAGCGTAGTTGGTATAATATGATAAGAACAGGCTCTACCATTACGATGGAAGCATGGGATAAATTATATAAGCCTAATTTGGATCTTAATCATGCATGGGGTACAGCTCCTGCTAATATTATCGTTAGAAAATTATTTGGTATTGAACCGTTATCTCCCGGTGGAGATACGATTCAAATAAAACCGCAAATGGGCAATCTTTCACTTGCTCATTTATCAACTACTTTAATAAAAGGAAAAATTTCTATATCGTATAAAAAGAACACAAAACACGAGTTGTATGATATAATTATTCCGGGTGCTGTTGTGGCAAATATGTATCTTAAAAAAGATAATCACTTCAATCGTCTATTGATAGATGGAAAAGTAACAAATATGAAATCAACTGATGATAGATTTATTGAAATAAAAAATATAAAATCCGGTAAACATTTAATCGTCATGCAATAAATTATATTATGCGTACAAATATTTTTATATTGTTTTTTTTGTGTATTCAGTTATCATTGGAAGCTCAAACGAGTTTTCAACCAGAGGAAATGGTGAATCCTTTAATGGGTTCAGATTCAAAATATACTTTCTCAAATGGGAATACATATCCTGCCATAGCGTTGCCATGGGGAATGAATTTCTGGACGCCGCAAACTAATACTAATGGTAATGGTTGGCAATATCAATACAGTGCTGATAAGATTGAAGGGTTTAAACAAACACATCAGCCTTCGCCATGGATGGGTGATTACGGGCAATTCTCAATCTTACCCATGACCGGTAAAATGAATTTTAAGGAAGATAAAAGAGCAAGTTGGTTTTCGCACAGAGCAGAAATATCCAAAGCATATTATTACAATGTATATTTAGCCGATTATGATCTTACAACAGAAATTACGCCAACAGAAAGGGCTGCATATTTTCAAATCACTTATCCTAAATCAGATAGTTCTTTTATTTTAATTGATGCGTATGATAAGGGTTCTTATATCAAACTTATTCCTGAAGAAAATAAAATCATCGGTTATTCCACAAGAAACAGAGGTGGGGTAGCGGCAAACTTTAAAAATTATTTTGTCATTATTTGTGATAAGCCTTTCGTCAATACAATCATGATTGATGATAGTATTGTAAAATCATCTGTCAAAGAACTGAATAGCACCCACGCTATGTCAGTCATTAGTTTTATAACGAATAAAGGAGATCAAGTGCATCTGAAAATCGCTTCTTCCTTTATTTCTTTTGAACAAGCTGAATTGAATTTGCAAAGAGAAATAGGCAATCAAACTTTTGCACAAATAAAAGAAAAAGCCAAAACAGCTTGGCACAAAGAATTAAGCAAAGTAAAAGTGGAGGGTGGAACTGAGGATCAGATAAAAACTTTTTATTCTTGTTTATATCGCATGATTTTATTTCCGAGAAAGTTTTATGAATATGATGCGAATAATAAGATTATACATTATAGTCCATATTTCGGAAAGATAGAAGATGGTTGTCTTTTTACTGATACGGGTTTCTGGGATACATTCCGGGCACTGTTCCCTTTTTTATCATTAATGTATCCTGAGATTGAAGCGCAGGCGATGGCAGGATTGGTAAATACATATAAAGAAAGCGGTTGGTTACCGGAATGGGCAAGTCCTGGTCATCGCAGTACCATGATCGGAAATAATTCTGCATCCATCATTGCAGACGCTTATATGAAAGGGATACGTGGTTATGATATCAATAGTTTATACCAAGGCATGTTAAAAGGTTCTGAGAATGTAGGACCTATTAGTACACTTGGGAGAACAGGTTTTAAACAATATAATGAAATGGGATATATTCCTATTGATGTTGGCATTGGTGGCAGTGCAGCCAGAACATTAGAGTATGCATATGATGATTATTGTATTTATCAATTGGCTGTTGCATTAAAAAGACCAAAAGAGGAAATTGAACGTTATGCCCAACATTGTCAGAATTATCGAAACTTATTTGACAGTTCAAGAAAATTAATGCGTGGAAGAAATAAAGATGGTACATATCCTTCTAACTTTAATCCTTTTAAATGGGGTGGTGAATTTGTGGAAGGAAATTCATGGCATTATAGCTGGACAGTGTTTCATGATTTTAATGGATTATCGAAATTAATGGGTGGCAATAAACAAATGGAATTGATGTTAGATAGTGTGTACAATTTGCCTACCATATTTGATGGAAGTGAGTATAAAAGCAAAGGTGGTGTAATTCATGAAATGCTTGAGATGCAGGTGATGAATATGGGACAATATGCACATGGCAATCAACCTATTCAACATATGATCTATGTCTATGATTATTGCGGCGCACCCTGGAAAGCACAGTTTCATGTAAGAGAAGCCATGAATAAATTGTATAAAGCTACACCCGACGGATATTGCGGTGATGAAGATAATGGACAAACCAGCGCATGGTATGTATTTAGTGCATTGGGATTTTATTCTGTTTGTCCCGGTTCCAATCAATATGCTATTGGTGCACCTTTATTCAAAAAAATCACATTGAGTTTGGATAATGGAAAGCAATTCATCATATCCTCTCCGCAGAACAATGAAAAAAACATGTATATTCAATCAGCTTACTTACGTGGTACTTTGTATGATAAAAATTATATTAATCATGAAGACATTTTAAAGGGGGGAACTTTATTATTTAATATGAGTGATAAGCCAAATACTAAAAGAGGAGTTGAAAAATCAGCAGCACCTTATTCTTTTTCTAATTAAATCATGAAAACAGTCAAATAAATATTTGATTAAAGTCATTTGTCAAGTTCATCTGAAAGAACTTAAATTTAGTTATTCATTTATCCATTCTTATCATACATTGAGGATAAATTTTTTAAATAAATATTTTTTATGTTTTCATTGCAAAATAAAAAAGCGATTGTATCCGGAGGTGGAAGTGGTATTGGTAAAGCAGTTGCCATTGCTTTTGCTAATCAAGGCGCAACAGTTTATATTATTGATCTAAATTTAAATGAAGCAAAAAATACAGTTGCTGTTATTGAAGAAGCAAATGGAAAAGCATTTGCTTTTGCATGTGATGTAAGTAATCAAGAACGTGTAGTGAATGTGTTCAATGAAATTGGAGTGCACGATATATTAGTGAATAGTGCAGGCGTTTCGCATATAGGAAAAGTAGAAACTACTACTGCCAATGATTTTGAAAAATTATTCAATGTTAATGTAAAAGGTGTGTACAATTGTTTGTATGCTTCGGTTCCATTGATGAAAGAAAATAAAGGTGGCACCATTATTAATTTATGTTCCATTGCAGCGCATGTTGGATTGAATGATCGCTTTGCTTATTCTATGAGTAAAGGTGCAGTGTTTGGCATGACATTAAGTGTGGCAAAGGATTATATCAATGATCGTATCCGTTGTAATTCTATTTCACCGGCCAGAGTGCATACGCCTTTTGTGGATGGATTTATTACAAAGGATTATCCGGGCAAAGAAGCAGAGATGTTTGAGAAGTTATCTAAATCGCAACCAATTGGCAGAATGGCAAAGCCGGAGGAGATTGCAGCATTGATTGTTTATTTAGCTTCTGATGAAGCATCTTTTATTACAGGGACTGATTATCCTATTGATGGTGGATTTATTCGTTTAAATAATTAAATTAATTGAAATGAAATTAATAAGATTTGGCGAAACAAATAAAGAATTGCCGGGTATAATTATTGATGGAAATTATTATGATGTTTCAGGTTTTGTAAATGATTTTGATGAAATTTTTTTTGAAAATGATGGTCTGCATAAATTGAATCAATACATACAAGGCAATTTTTCTTCATTAAAGAAAATAGATAAAAAAATTAGGTTGGGTTGTCCGGTTTCAAAACCTTCTAAGATTGTTTGCATAGGATTAAATTATGCAGATCATGCAAAGGAGACAGGTGCCACACCACCACCTGAGCCTGTTATCTTTTTAAAAGCTACTTCAGCAATTGTTGGACCTGACGATGATATTATCATTCCAAAAAATTCCACTAAAACTGATTGGGAAGTTGAGTTAGCGATTGTAATTGGTAAGAGAGCCAGTTATATTGAGGAGAAAGATGCGTTGAATTATATAGCCGGTTATTGTTTGCATAATGATGTAAGTGAAAGGGCATTTCAAATGGAAAGAAGTGGAACGTGGGATAAAGGAAAGGGCTGCGACACATTTGCTCCTATCGGTCCTTTGATTGCAACAAGAGATGAGATCAGTGATATTGATAATATTCGGTTATGGCTAAAAGTAAATGATACCATGATGCAGGATGGCAATACTTCTAATCTGATTTTTAAAATTCCGTTTTTAATTTCTTATGTAAGTCAGTTTATGACCTTACTTCCTGGTGATATCATTTCTACGGGAACGCCTGCCGGTGTTGGGTTTGGGATGAGGCCTGAAGTATATTTAAAAGAAGGAGATATTGTAACATTAGGTATTGATGGATTAGGAATAGCCACTCAAAAAGTTTTAGCATACAAATAAAATACATCACCCCGTCATCATGAAAAATAAAAATCAATTTTTCGCCCCTTTTATTTTAGTTACAAGTTTATTTTTTTTCTGGGGCTTTATTCATAACCTTGATCCGATTTTAATTCCTCATCTAAGAAAATCTTTAAGCCTTAATTATATTGAATCTTCATTGGTGGATTCATCAGTTTTCATTGCATATTTTGTAATGGCATTGCCTGCCGGTTTTGTAATGAAAAAATATGGATATAAAACAGGTATCATTATAGGGCTTTTATTATTTGCTATCGGTTTATTTCTTTTTTTACCCGCAGCAGATACCAGAAAGTATCTTTTCTTTTTAAGTGCTTTGTTCATCATTGCAAGCGGACTTGCATTTTTAGAAACGGCTGCAAACCCTTATATGACGCTACTTGGCGATCCTGCAACAGCAACGCAAAGATTAAATTTTGCACAATCATTTAATGGGTTAGCAGTTACATTAGCGCCTGTGATTGGTGGTTATTTAATTTTGTCTTCTCAAACATATAATGATGCTGAATTAAGTACCATGACGGCAACAGTTCGCGATACTTATTTAGCAAATGAAGCAGCAAGTGTAAAATCACCTTATCTTGCTTTGGCGATTATAATTTCTATTGTTGCTTTTTTATTTTGGTTGATTAAGTTACCTGATTTTAAAGCAGCACATCAAAAGCAAAAAGGGAATTTGTCAACTGTTTTAAGAAATAAAAGTTTGCTGTGGGGAGTGGTGACACAATTTTTTTATGTAGGTGCTCAAGTATGCGTGCAAAGTTTTTTCATTTTGATTGCTACAAAAGCAGCGGGTATTGGCGATCTGGAAGCATCTAAATATTTAGGCTATGGTTATGGAATTGCATTTATGGGTGGAAGATTTTTTGGTACCTATGTGATGCGTTTTATTAAGCCACCTGTTTTATTATTGATTTATTCGATCATAAATATTGTCTTAACCGGAATCGTTATCCGATCTTCCGGAATGATAACTGTATATGCACTTGTTGCAATTGCATTCTTTATGTCAATTATGTTCCCAACTATATTTTCTTTAGGTATTCACAATTTAGGTGTTGATGCAGAATTGGGTTCCAGCTTAATTATCATGTCTATCGTTGGTGGTGCATTGTTGCCTCCTGTTTTGGGTTTGATTGCAGATAAAACCCATAATATTCAACTAGGGTATTCGGTTCCCTTAATTTGTTTTGTTGTTGTAGCATTGTTTGCCAACTATAATAGGAAGAATGAAATTGTTCTTACTAATAAACATTGATCATGCAAAAATTTTATTTGGCATTGGATTTAAAAGATGATGAAAAATTAATTGCTGAGTATGAGGCTTATCATAGATCAGTTTGGCCCGAAATAAAAAAAAGTATTTCGGATTCCGGTATTGTAAATATGGAAATTTACAGAGTAGCTAATCGATTATTCATGATAATGGAAACGACTGAGGAGTTTTCTTTTGATGAAAAAGCAAAGAATGATGCGGCAAATGAAAAAGTCCAATCTTGGGAAACTTTGATGTGGAAATATCAACAAGCATTACCAGGAACTAAGCCAGGAGAAAAATGGATGTTAATGAAAAAAATATTTCAATTGAATTGATAGCATGTTAAGGATTGATGCACACCAGCATTTTTGGAAATACGATGCAACAATACATGCATGGATTAATGATGATATGTCTATCATAAAAGATGATTTTTATCCTGCTGATTTATTTTCTTTATTGCAGGCAAATAATATAGATGGATGCATTGCGGTGCAGGCTGATCAAACAGAAGAAGAAACGAATTTTTTATTGAGGTTAACCGAAACAAATAATTTTATAAAAGGTGTAGTGGGTTGGATTGATTTGTGCGTAACTAATATTGAAGAAAGATTACAATATTATCAGCAATACGATTTACTGAAAGGCTTTCGGCATATTTTACAAAGTGAGGAGCCGGATTTTATGTTACAGAAAAATTTTGTAAACGGTATTGGTTTATTAAATCAATATGGTTTTACTTATGATATATTAATCTTCCCTCATCATTTGAATGCCGCATTGCAATTGGTTAAAAAATTTCCTGACCAATTATTTGTAATAGATCATGCAGCCAAGCCCTTAATCAAATCAAAAGAAATCAAGGAATGGAATAATGGAATTGAAGCAATAGCAAAATATAAAAATGTTTATTGTAAAATCAGTGGTATGGTAACCGAAGCAGATTGGATGCATTGGAATGAAAATGATTTTAAGCCATATTTAGATATAATTGTAAATTCATTCGGAACAAACAGAATTATGTTCGGAAGCGATTGGCCCGTTTGTCTGGTTGCTTCATCTTATGATAGATGGTTACAAACAATAGAAAGATATTTTGCTTTTTTTTCTGAAAGTGAAAAACAAAAAATTTTCGGATTGAATGCAAGTGATTTTTATCATCTTAAATAAATTAATATGGATCTTCAATTAAAAGATAAAGTCATTATTGTATCTGGTGGTGCTAAAGGTATTGGAGAAGGTATTGTCAGAACATTGTCTGAAGAAGGTGCTATGCCCATCATTATCGGAAGAAATGAAAATAATAATAAAGCATTGATTGATGATTTAAAAAAAAATAATTATCAAGCAGATTATGTTACTGCTGAATTAGGAAAGCCCGAACATTGTGAAATGGCCATCAAAAAAATAGCAGATCAATATCGGCATATTGATGGTATTGTGAATAATGCAGGTGTGAATGATGGTGTCGGTTTAGAAAAGGGAAATTATGAATTGTTTATACATAGCTTGCATAATAATTTAATTCATTATTACTTATTGGTACACCATGCATTACCTTATTTAATTCAATCAAAAGGAAGTATTGTGAACATTAGTTCAAAGACGGCTGAAACGGGTCAGGGCGGAACTTCCGCATATGCGGCTGCTAATGGTGGCAGAAATGCATTAACAAGAGAATGGGCGGTGGAATTATTGAAATATGGCATTCGTGTGAATGCAGTAATTGTTGCTGAATGCTATACGCCCTTATATGATAATTGGATTAAAACATTTGTTGAGCCTGAAAAAAAATTAGCATCTATTGTTACAAAAATACCATTAGAAAATCGATTCACCACCAAAGAAGAGATTGCCAATATGGTTGCGTTTTTATTGTCTTCAAAATCCAGTCATACTACAGGACAATTGATACATGTGGATGGCGGGTATGTTCATTTAGATAGAGCAATTTCAATATTATAATCTTTATTACATATCATATCCGAAAACCTTTTCGTTGAAAAATTAATGGTTGCCATGCATTATCAATAATTTTATATTATAAGTAAATGAATAATCGTTTCGTTTGTTTATTTAATAAACTAATATTAGCTAAAACAATTAATCCTGAATGTTTTCATTAAAAGATAAAGTCATCGTAGTAACCGGTGGTACAGGTATTTTAGGACATGCCTTCATCAATGCAATTGCAAAAGCAGGTGGTATAGTTGGTGTAATGGGCAGAAATGAAAAAATAGCCAACGAGCGTGTTGAAAAAATAATTGCTAACGGTGGAGAAGCCATTGCTTTAATAACAGATGTATTGGATAGTTCACAAGTAGAAGATGCAAAGACTAAATTATTGAATAAGTATGGTAGGATAGATGGCTTAGTTAATGCAGCCGGAGGTAATGTTCCTGAAAGTGTTGTGCAAAATGATGCGAATATTTTTTCATTGAACATGGACGCAATGAAAAAAGCAATGGACTTGAATTTATGGGGAACAATGATACCCACGCAAATTTTTGGTGATGCATTGTCAAAAGGAGATAAAGCAAGTATTGTTACTATTTCATCAGTTAGTTCTAAACAAGTATTGACTAAAGTTTTGGGATATAGTATGGGCAAGGCAGCTATTGATACTTATACCAAATGGTTTGCAGTAGAGTTGGCAAACAGATATGGAGATAAAATCAGAATGAATGCATTGACTCCGGGTTTTTTCCTAACAGAACAAAACAGAACCTTATTAACTAATTCAGATGGTAGTTTAACACAGCGGGGGCAATTGATCATACAAAACACACCATTCAAACGTTTTGGAAGTCCGGAAGAATTATGTGGAGCATTGGTGTGGTTATTAAGCGATGCTTCTACATTTGTAACCGGTTCTGAAATTATTGTTGATGGAGGCTTTACAGTTTTCAGCGGCGTATAAATTATTATCAAATGAATCAAAAAGAAATTGCTTCTTATAAAAATACCGGATTCAGAATGGAACAAACCATGCGATGGTATGGACCTAATGATCCTGTTTCATTAACTGATATTAAACAAGCAGGTTGTACCGGTATAGTAACAGCATTGCATCATATTCCAAATGGAGAAGTTTGGAGTATAGACGAGATTGAAAAAAGAAAATCAATTATTGCATCATCGGATTTAACCTGGAGTGTTGTAGAAAGTGTTCCTGTGCATGAATCAATTAAAACACAACAAAAAGGATTTGAAAAATATATTAATCATTACAAGCAAAACATTCGTAATCTATCAGTTTGTGGTATTAAAAATATCACCTATAATTTTATGCCCGTGTTGGATTGGACTAGAACTGATTTGAGTTATGAAGTAGCAGATGGTTCAAAAGCATTACGTTTTGAAATGGCTGCATTTGTAGCATTCGATCTATTTATTTTAAAAAGAAAAAAGGCAGAGAAAGATTATGATGCTGCAACGATTAAAAGAGCAGAACAAAGATTTGCTTTAATGAGCAGTGAAGAAAAAGTTTTATTGCAAAGAAATATCATTGCTGGTTTACCTGGTAGTGAAGAAAGTTTTACAATTGATCAGTTTCAGGATGCCTTAACTGCGTATGAAGGAATTGGCAGAGAAAAATTGCAATCCCATTTAATTTATTTTTTACAGCAAATCATTCCAGTAGCGGAGGAATATGGTGTAGTGATGTCCATTCATCCTGATGATCCGCCCTTTCCTGTATTGGGTTTGCCCAGAGTGGTGAGCAATGCAAAAGATATTCAAACACTGATCAACGCTGTTCCGTCAAAAAATAATGGTCTTTGTTTTTGCACCGGTTCATACGGCGTATTGTCTAATAATGATCTTCCTGAAATGATTAAAACATTTGGAGATCGTATTCATTTCATTCATTTAAGAAGTACCAGAAGAAATGAGTATGGTGATTTTTATGAAGACAATCATTTAGAAGGTGATGTAGATATGTATGCAGTGATTAAAGAATTGGTTAAAGTAATGCAACAAAGAAGATGTTCGATTCCTGTTCGACCAGATCATGGCCATCAAATGTTAGATGATCTGAATAAAAAAAGCAATCCCGGTTACTCAGCCATCGGAAGATTACGCGGATTGGCAGAAATAAGGGGTGTTGAGTTAGGTGTTTTAAGAAGTTTGGCATAACAATCATTTTATATAATATTTTCCAACAGTTCTTTATACCGTCTTATCTTTTATGGGAAGTAATCATTATTTTTTGACAGAAGATTTTTTGTTGTTCTCAGAAACTGCAAAAAAATTATATCATCAATATGTTGCTTCAATGCCTATTATTGATTATCACAATCATTTACCAGCTGCTGAAATTGCTTCGAATAAAAAATTCTCCAGCATGACAGAGATTTGGTTGAAGGGTGATCATTATAAGTGGAGAGCAATGCGTACATTAGGCATCAATGAAAAATACATAACCGGTGATGCTAATGATGAAGAAAAATTTAAAGCATGGTCGGCTTGTGTTCCTAAAACAGTTCGTAATCCCTTGTTTCACTGGACGCATATGGAACTAAAAAATCCATTTGGTATTTCTGAATATTTGAATGAAACATCTGCAAACAAATTATATACACATTGTAATGAATTATTAAGCAATGATGGTTTTTCAACTCAGGGATTATTGGGGCATTTTAAAGTTGAAATGGTTGGCACTACTGATGATCCATGCGATGAGCTGCAATATCATCAAGCTATCAAGCAAAGCAATCTAACTACAAAAGTATTGCCAAGCTTTAGACCTGATGAGGTTTTAGATATCACACATCGTGATAATTTTCTTACTTATATTCATCGATTGGAACATGCAAGTGGTGTAAAAATTCTTTCTATCGATACATTATTCGACGCATTACAAAACAGGGTAGATTATTTTCATTCGGTAGGTTGCAGAATCTCTGATCATGGATTAAATGCCATGCCCGCTGCACATCAATTCGATCTTGCAAAGGAAAAAGAATTTGCTTCATTTATCAACAATAAAAGTGCTTCTCCTTTTTCTCAACCTGAATCATTCTTTGGATTTGTGTTGTTAAATATTTGCAGAATGTATCATCAAAAAGGTTGGATACAACAGTTTCATTTAGGCCCTATCAGAAATAACAATAAAAGACTATTATCAAAATTAGGCCCTGATACAGGCTTTGATTCAATTGGGGATTATCAACAAGCTAAAAATTTATCTTCATTTCTTGATGCATTGGAACAATTAAATGCATTAACCAAAACAATTATCTATAATAGTAATCCTGCCGACAATGAAGTGTTTGCAGCAATGACAGGAAATTTTAATGACGGGTCTGTTTCAGGTAAAATACAATTCGGTTCAGGCTGGTGGTTTATGGATCAGATTGATGGAATGGAAAAACAATTGAACGCTTTATCGAATATTGGAATTGTGAGTACATTCGTTGGTATGTTAACTGATAGTAGGAGCTTTCTTTCCTATCCGCGTCATGAATATTTCAGAAGAGTATTATGTAATTTATTTGGCAATGAAATGGAAAATGGAAAACTGCCCGATGACGAGCAATGGATAGGTTCTATTATTCAGGATATTTGCTATAACAACGCAAAAAACTACTTTAATTTTTGATGTGAATTAAATACAAAATATTAGTTGCTTAATAATTTATGGCATATTTTAAAGATTCGTTTCAAAAGAGCGCTAACTTGCCAAAACAGAAATACTTTTAAGAAGTCTTTCATTGAAAATATATTCCTGTAATAAATTTATTTTTTGTAGCAGAACAATTATTATTTTCATTTTTTAAAACTTGTGATTGTTTATTAATTACAAGTTGTCGGAATTAAACCTGCTTGGCATATGGGAAAAACGAATATTGTTAAGTTAGCGAAAGAGTTGAACCTCTCTATTTCAACTGTATCAAAAGCATTGAAAGATAGTTATGAGATCAGCGCTGCTACTAAGCAACGGGTTATTGAATTAGCAGATAAGTATAATTACAAACCCAATCCTTTTGCCAGCGTATTAAGAAAAGGAAAGAGCAAGTCTATCGCCGTCATCATTCCCGAAATTGCGAGTAACTTTTTTTCTGTAGCAGTAGATGCTATTGAAACTATGGCAACAGAAAAAGGATATGACGTGTTTGTTTACGTAACACATGAGAATCTGGCTAATGAAATTTCTGTATTAAAAAGATTGGAAATCAGTTTAGTGGATGGTGTAATCATGTCATTGTGTGCTCAAACAAAAGGTTATGAACATATTGAAGCATTTTATGCGGACACTTCATTGCCAATTATATTTTTTGACAGAATTGCAATGATGGAAAATTTTCCGCGAATCGTTACCAATAATTATGAAAGTGCATTTCAAGCAGCAGAACATTTATTTAAATGCGGGTGTAAAAATCCGGTTTATCTGTATAGTTCCGAATGGTTGTATATCAATAAAGAAAGACAAAGAGGGTTTAAAGATGCCGTGACAAAAAATGGATTGAAAGTGATTGATGATGTAACGCTGATAAAGTGTACTGAAGATGCAGAAACGAATTATGATATTATACATAAACTGCTTTGTTCTAAAAAAAGACCGGATGCTATTTTTGCTTCTATCGAAAAATTAGCATTGATCGTTTATCAGGTGGCAAGAGATTTGGATATTAAAATGCCAAAACAATTAAAAGTTATATCTTTTTCAAACCTAAGAGCAGCTTCGCTTTTGCAGCCTTCGTTATCAACTATTTCGCAACCTGCATTTGAAATGGGAGAGCAGGCAGCCAAATTGTTATTTAAGATGATTGAGAAAAAATTTTACAAAAAAGCTAATGACATGATTACAATAGATAGCAAGATGGATATTAGAGAGTCTACAAAATGATAATTAAATTAGTATCATTTATCATTTCAATATTTCTCTTGATTGGTCTCTGTCTTTTGCCAATTGCGCTTTCAATTCATCTAATCCATTAAATTTTACTTCACCTCTTAAATAGTGTTTTAAATAAACGCGAATGATTTGCCCGTAAATGTCTTCATCAAAATCAAAAATATTCACTTCAATCATTCTTTTCTTGCCATCTACTGTTGGACGAATACCAATATTCATCATTCCTCTTAAATATCGGGTTTCATATTTCGGATTTCGAATCTCTACAGTCACGACATATACGCCATTTCCCGGAATTAATTTTTCTTCACTGTCAATATGCAAATTAGCTGTTGGATAACCAATGGTTCTGCCGATTTTATTTCCTTCAATCACTAATCCTTCAAAAAAATAATCATATCCTAAACTTTTATTGGCGCGTTCAATATTGTGTTCATACAAAGCTTCACGAATATTGGTTGAACTTACAGTTACAGCATTTAAAACATGCTCCGGAATTTCTTTCACAATAAAGTTTAATTCTTTTCCAAATTGTTCTAATAAATGGTAATTGCCTTCACGTCCTTTACCGAAGTGATGATCATATCCGGTGATGATGACACGTGGATGAAAGTATTTCCATAAAAAATCTTTAATGAATTGCTCGGCAGTTAAATTAGAAAAACGATGATCAAATGGAATTACTACTAAATGATCAATACCGGATTGGTCTAATAATTCTGTTTTTTCATCAAGCGTATTCAATAATTTAATATCTCCGGGAATGGAAGAGATAATTTTTCTTGGATGCGGATGAAAGGTGATAATCACAGTCTCTCCATGTACTTTAGCAGCTTCCTCTTTTAATTGTACAATAATTTGCTGATGCCCCAAATGCACGCCATCAAAGGTTCCTGTAGTGATTACCGCATTTTTAATAATGGGTAAATGATCTAAACTTTTGTGTACCATCATAGTTGATTGCAAATATAGGATGTGTAGGTATTGTGGCATTTAAATAATTTGTAAAGACACAATTTTCTTCACTTACTTTTGCAATGTTAAAATATTCATCATAAAAATTCCTTCGGGACTCAACAACATGTCATTATACGCAGCACGTGGTGTTTCAGCGCAAAAAGAAGAAGTACATCAAGCGATCAAAAATTTAGATCCGGGTTTGTTTACAAATGCTTTTTGTAAAATGTATCCTGATTATTTATGCGGAGATGATGCTTATGTAAATATTTCTCATGCCGATGGAGCAGGTACTAAAAGTATTTTAGCTTATTTATATTGGAAAGAGACAGGAGATGTATCTGTTTGGAAAGGTATTGCACAAGATGCGGTGGCAATGAATTTAGATGATTTATTATGCGTTGGTGTTTATACTGATATCTTATTTTCTTCCACCATTGATCGAAATAAAAAATTAATTCCGGGTGAAGTGATTGAACAAGTAATCAGCGGTACTCAGGAATTATTTGATGCATTAAAAAAATATGGAGTGAACATTCATTATCTTGGTGGCGAGACAGCAGATGTGGGCGATGTAGTAAGAACCATTGCAGTGAATGGTACCATGACGGCAAGATGGAGAAAAGATAAAATTATAACCAATCAAAATATTAAAGCAGGCGATTTAATTGTTGGATTTGCTTCGTCAGGTCAATCTGCTTATGAAGATACATATAATAGTGGTTTGGGAAGTAATGGATTAACGAGTGCGAGACATGATGTATTAAGTAAATATTATGCTGAAAAATATCCTGAAACATTTGAGCGATCTTTAGATAAAGAAGTGGTTTATATTGGAAAGAATAAAATAGAAGATCTATTCAATATTCAACATTCAACACTTAATATAGGTAAGCTGCTTTTATCTCCAACCAGAACCTATGCCCCATTGATGAAAGTATTTTTGGAAGAGCATTTCAAAGATTTGCATGGCGTGATACATTGCAGTGGCGGCGGGCAAACTAAGTGTATGAAATATTTGCCACAGTCTTTTAAAATTGTGAAAGATAATTTATTTGAAGTGCCACCAATTTTTCAATTGATACAATTAAACTCAGGAGCGGATGCAAAAGAAATGTATCAGGTATTTAACATGGGGCATCGATTAGAAATATTTACCAATGAAGCAGCAGCTCATAAAATGATTGCAATAGCAAAACAATATAATATCGAAGCACAAATTATTGGGAGGGTAGAAGCATCGGATAAGAAACAATTACAATTGCATGGTTCCTTTGGTAAAGTCGACTATGAATATTAACAAGCTGTTCTTGTTTAGTAGCATACTTTTTTTATCGCTCAATTCGTTACTTGTATAACTTTGTATTATTCAAACCAAGTCAATGTCAGAATCAGTTGTATCACTTAGTGGCGTAAATATTTATCAGGGTGCGAATCTTGTATTGCAAGATGTAAACTTTACTGTGAGTAAAGGCGAATTCGTGTATCTGGTTGGCAAAACCGGAACAGGTAAAAGTAGTTTATTGAAAACCTTGTATGGCGAATTGCCCTTGCGTGAGGGTTCGGGTGATGTGGTGGGATTTAATTTAAGAGAGATGGATTGGAAGAAAGTACCTTTTCTGCGAAGAAATCTTGGGGTAGTGTTTCAGGACTTTCAATTGTTGACAGATAGAAATGTACATGAGAATTTAAGATTTGTGTTAAAAGCAACAGGTTGGAAAGATGAACGATTAATAGAAGAAAAAATTAATGATGTATTAGAAAAAGTTGGATTGAAGAGTAAAGGATTTAAAATGCCTTTTGAAATGAGTGGCGGCGAACAGCAACGTGTAGATATCGCAAGAGCTTTATTGAATTCACCGAAATTAGTTTTGGCAGATGAGCCTACCGGAAATTTAGATCCCGAAACCAGCGATGAGATTATGCAATTGTTATTTCAAATAGCCAAAGATTACGGCACATCTGTAATTATGGCTACGCATGATTTTATTGTAATCAATCGCTATCCTTCACGTATGTTAAAAACAGAAAGAGGGCATGTGATTGATAGTGCGAATGCTTTTCATGTTACAGAATAATAACTTTTAATATTTTATCGCGTCCCGTTTATGCGGGACATTTTTTTTATATGAACAATTCGATACAAATAAGAAAAGCTCTGATTCAAGACAGGCAATCATTAGCAGCATTATGTAGTATTACTTTTTACGATACTTATCATGCCTATAACACAAAGGAAAATATGGATCTTTTTTTAGAACAACATTTTAATATTGATACTGTCAGTAATGAATTGAATGATTTGAGCAACACTTTTATTTTGGCTGTTGAGGATGAAGAATTATGTGGTTATGTTAAACTATCTGAATCAAATCCGCCTCATCAATTGAAAGAGAATGAGGTAATAGAAATAGCAAGAATTTATTCTGTAAAAGAAAAGATCGGTGAAGGAATTGGCCAATTATTATTGGATGAAAGTATTTCCATTGCCAAACAAAAGCAAAAGCAATTTATTTGGCTGGGTGTTTGGAAAGAAAATAAAAGAGCCATTGCATTCTATCAAAAAAATAAGTTTGAGATATTCGGCGAACATCATTTTATCTTAGGAAAAGATGTGCAAGATGATTGGCTGATGCAATTATCTGTTCAATAGTTTTTTTACGGGAAGAATAATCCATGTATACACTTTACAACCTACACAATAACCCGCAAAAGCTTCTAAACCGGAACAGATAATTAAAATGATGATAGAAATATCGGTAACATATACCCATTTAATTAATAAACTGATTGTAATAATAATCGAGAAGATAAATCCAATTAATGCAGCGAATTTTTTTGGTGCAGCATCAATTGGTCTTATGCTTAATGAAAATGGCTGAACAAAATTCTTTGCAAGAAATTTCAATAAACTGTAATCGCCTTTAGTAAAGGCTCTTTGGGCAAAATCAAGAACAAAGAAAATAACGATAACTAAATAATTTTCTTTTAATAAAAAAATACTAAAAAAGAAAATGATACCGGCAATAACTCTCACAGTATTTTCATTTACTCTTTCTGTAGAAACAGGACATACAATATTATTCTCCATCAAATAAATTTAGAATTGAAAGGTGTAAAACTATGTAATTTAAGTAGACTAATAAAACTATTTAACAACTGAATTCAATCCTTTTGCTTTTTTAATTGCAGCAAATGGGCCGTATTTGTGCTGTTTTTCTGAGAAAGTATCTGCATAAGGACCAAAAGGGTGATCGAAAGATTTAGTTAAGATCTTTGGCCAGTCTTTGCTCAAATCCTTTTTGGGTCTGGGTTGTGAGTTAACAAAAGCTGCAACATCCCATGCTTCTTCATCCGTTAATTTTGGGTAATGATAATTGATTGGGTCATTTGGCATATTATTTTTTACATATCCGGCGAATCTGGATAAACGAAATAATCCAGCTCCAATATTATAACTATGTTCACCCCATAATGGCGGATATACATATCCAAATCCTTCAATATTTAATTGTCCCTCACCGTTTTTACCATGACATTTTTCGCAAGTTTGATGATACACTATTTTTCCTTTTTCTGGATCAGCAGCTCTTTGCAAAAAAGGAATATCCATAATACCGCTTCCTTTTGGTTTTTGTCCTTTGGGAATATCTTTTCCTAACCATTTTATATAAGCAACAATCGCTCTCATTTCTTTACTTACACTATCCAATGCTTTTCCATTTAAACTTCTTTCTAAACAATCATTCACTCTTTTTTCAATACTTTCAATAGAACCGCTTCTATCTCTGAATTTTGGATAAGTAGACGCTACTGCACCATAATTATTCCCCCATGGTTTGGTACCTGCGTCTAAATGACAATTCTGGCAATTCATTCCATTGGAAAGCTTTGCTACTGTGCCTTTCGGTCCGATATAATAGGCTGTGTTTTCAATTAAATTTCTTCCGTATAAAATAATTTCACCTGCACTGTCATTGGGAATTTGATATTTTCCTGCACCCGTCCAGCAAGAATTATCCGTTAGTGAAATACTTTTTTCAGGATGCGGTTTAGGAGAAATAATATTTTGAATGATAATAATGCAAGTAATAATAAATAATATAATAGGGAACCAATTCGAACGCATGATGAAGAAAATATTTGATTAGCTATTGCTGATGCCAACTCTGTGATGAATATATTCATTCTTCTCCAATTCATTCAACATAAACATCGCAATATTACCTGCATTGATTTTATATTGATTGGGTGTTGGCGGATAATCTGTCGCGGTAATATATTTCCCATCTGCATCAGCTGCAGTAATATCAGGGGCACAAACAAAGGTCCAATCCGATTGCGATGCTTGTAAATAATGATAAGCTTCTAAATGTTCTTTACCAACGGGTAAATAAATCTCAGGATAGTCGGTTGAATCGATAATTAAAGTGTTAGCGGTTGCATTTAAAATACCCATTCCGCCTAATGCTACGATTCTTTTAACATTAGCTTTTTGCATTTGTTGAATAATATTTTTGATGCCTAAGCTTCTCGTCTTATCCATTCCATCAAAGGATCCGCCTAAAACAGAAATCACTGCATCACTTCCTTTTATGGCATTTAATACTTCAGTTTCATCAAACACGTATCCTTTAATGGCTTGTAATTGATGATGTGATTTGATATCACTATCAATTAAGCTATCTACATTTCTTCCAAATGCTTTAACTGTGATGTTGTTGCCTAATGCCAATGTAACAACGTGTTTGCCTACCAATCCGGTAGCGCCAAAAACAGTGATGGTCATAAATTTATTTTCCTAAAGTTAATCAAATCAATTTGCAGCAGCAAGCTGATTTATGATTTCTTCCATGTAAATGCCGCTATGGCTTTCATCGTAGATGCATTCACCCTTTTTGATCAATAATATTTGCGGAGATTCGTGTGCCACTTTAAATGTTTCTGCAATTTGATTGGAGATATTTCTATGAGCAATTAAATCTAAATAATAGAAATCGGTTTTTTCAGGCAACTCATTTTTATCCAAACGATTTTTTACAACGCTGCTGATACTGCAGCGTGTACTATGTTTGAAAATAATTTGAGGTTGAATAAATGATTTATTGATAATGTCATCAATTTGTTCTATTGAAGCAAGAGAAGTCCAATTCATTATAGAAAACTAAGGTTTAAAGTAATGTGGGTTAGTCGTTGGGCAACCTCCACCTCGATGATAGGAGGCACATGATGTAAACAAAAATGAAATTGTTGCAAAACAAATTATGATGAGAATGATTTTTTTCATAGATATTTATCATTAATAAATGGAGGGTTCTTAATTTATTTGTACAAAGATAATATTACAACGCAAAATGTTGCCTTAATATTTGCTGAATTGTGAATATTTTAGATATTGTACTAAAAAATCAATTATAAAGCTGTTAGATTAAGCTGTTTAAATTATGAAAGTTCATTTTATCTCTATCGGAGGAAGCGTGATGCATCAATTGGCCATTGCTTTAAAAAGAAAAGGTTATCAGGTAACGGGAACTGATGATGAAATTTTTGAACCTGCTAAAACCAATTTACAAAATGAAGGTTTATTGCCTGTTGAAATAGGTTGGCAACCTTCTCTGATTTCAAACGATATTGATGCTATTATTTTAGGCATGCATGCAAAAGAAGATAACCCTGAATTGATTAAAGCAAAAGAATTGGGATTGAAGATTTATTCTTTTCCCGAATACATTTATCAGGAAAGTAAAAACAAGAAAAGAGTAGTGGTGGGTGGAAGTCATGGTAAAACAACCACAACCAGCATGATCATGCATGTGTTGAAACGATGTCATCAATCTTTTGATTATTTAGTTGGTGCAAGATTAGAAGGGTTTGATCAGTCAGTTAATATTACCAATGCACCGGTTATTGTTTGTGAGGGAGATGAATATCCTGCAAGTGTGATTGAAAAAAAACCGAAGTTTCATTTTTTATTTCCGCATATTGCTATCTTAACTGGGATTGCCTGGGATCACATCAATGTATTCCCAACATTCGATTTTTATTTGGAACAATTCATCATTTTTATTAATAAAATTGAACCAAATGGATTATTGATCTACAATGAAACCGATTCGGTTTTAAAAGATCTGGTTGAAAAAAATAAAAGGGCAGATATTCGATATCAGCCTTACAAAATTCCTGAACATACGATTATAAATGGTGCTACAACAGTTACAATTAATCATAAGCAAAGCGCATTAAAAGTTTTTGGTAATCATAATCTGCTAAACTTAAATGCAGCCTATTTTGCTTGCAAAGAATTAGGAATTGATGCAGAGCAATTTGTTCAAGCAATCGCCGATTTTAACGGTGCTGCAAAACGTTTGGAATTGATGGCGCATAATGCTTCGACCAATGTTTATAGGGATTTTGCACATGCACCCAGTAAAGTAAAAGCAACCATTGATGCAGTAAAAGAACAATATCCCGAAAGGAAATTATTCGCAGTTTTAGAGTTACATACGTTCAGTAGTTTGAATGAACTGTTTATGAAAGAATATAAAGGGGCGATGGAAAAAGCAGATGAAGCGATTGTGTTTTACAGTAATCATGCATTGGAATTAAAACGAATGCCTGCATTGTCTAAAGAAAAAGTAATTGAAGGATTTAATAAAAGTGATTTATTGGTGATGAATGATAAAAATGAATTATGGCAATGGTTGCAAAATCAATCATATGATCATGTCAATCTATTGTTAATGAGTAGCGGAAATTATGATGGATTGGATATGATTTCATTTGCAAATAGTATCACCAAATAGAGTTGTGCTGATTTTTACAAGTAGATTATCCGGTAAACAAAGAATTGAATGTAACTAATTAAAATCTTGTTACTTTCGCCGATACACTAAACATTGCTTTTCGCATGAACTTACAATTAACCCGTTCGATTGCTTTTATTGATTTAGAAACAACCGGTATTAATATCAGCACTGATAAAATTGTAGAGATCGCTATTGTAAAAATTTCTCCTGATGGAACACAGCTGGTAAAAAGAAAGTTGATTAATCCCCAAATTCCGATTCCGGAAGCTGCAAGCAATATACATGGTATCACTAATGAAATGGTAAAAGATGCACCCACATTCAAACAAGCGGCAAACGAAATAAAACAATTCATCGATAATTGTGATTTAGGTGGATACAATAGTAATCGTTTTGATATTCCATTATTGATTGAAGAGTTTTTAAGAGCAGGGTTAGAATTTTCTGTTGAAGGAAAAAAATTTGTGGATGTGCAAAAGATATTTCATTTGATGGAACAAAGAACATTAAGTGCAGCTTATAAATTCTATTGCAGTAAACAATTAGAGGGTGCGCATAGCGCAGAAGCAGATGCTACTGCAACCTGGGAAATATTAGAAGCACAGGTAGAAAGGTATCCGCAAATCGGAAATACAGTGGATAGTATTGTAAGATTTACTGGAGAGGATGATATTGTTGACTTTGCAAGAAGAATGATAAAGGAAAAAGGTATAGAGGTATTTAATTTTGGAAAACATAAAGGCAAACCAGTTACACAGGTGTTGAAAGAAGAACCTCAATATTATGATTGGATGATGAAAGGAGATTTTGCCATGAATACTAAACAAAAACTCACTGAAATTTTAAATAGAACGCTGTTAAAAAAGGCGTAAAGGTTTTTTCTGTCGGTAAAATGTGTGTATCCTATTTTATAATACTGATGAAAATAGTACATTTATATAATTATCAAATCCCCCAGATTTGGAAAAAATAGTTATCATACCTACATACAATGAAAAGGAAAATATTGCTGCAATCATAAAAGCTGTTTTCTCTCTTCGTTTAAATTATCATATCGTTGTTATCGATGACGGTTCGCCTGATGGTACTGCAGATATTGTAAGAGATTTAATGCAACAATATCCCAATCAACTTTTTTTGGAAGAACGATCCGGTAAACAAGGGTTAGGCACTGCTTATATTCATGGGTTTAAATACGGCATTGCAAGAGGTTATCAATATATTTTTGAAATGGATGCCGATTTCTCTCATAATCCCAATGATTTAGAAAGATTATATGCTGCTTGCAAAGAAGGCTTGGGTGATGTGGCCGTGGGCAGCAGATATGTTCCAGGTGGTAGGGTTGAGAATTGGCCATTAGACAGACACATTTATTCAAAAGGGGGTGCATTATATACAAAAATTATTACTTGGATGCCTGTCAACGACCCTACTGCAGGTTTTGTATGTTATAGCAGAAAAGTTTTAGAGACCATTAATTTAGATGAGATACATTTTGTTGGATATGCTTTTCAAATTGAAATGAAATTTGCTGCATGGAAATTAGGGTTTAAGATTGTTGAAGTACCGATTACTTTTATTGATAGAAAAATCGGAGCTAGTAAAATGAATAAAGGCATTTTGAAAGAAGGTATTTTTGGAGTGCTTAAAATTCAATGGCAGAGCATGTTTAAGAACTATCGCAGAAAAGTGAAAGCAGATAATTCAGCAAAAATTATCACTCCGTTTACGAATGAATTCGCTGCTAAAAGCAATTAAAATCTTTTCATCTTCGCTTATTTTGTTTCTTTAATCAATGAAACAAGCCCTAATTAAAGTACATATTTCTGTTTTTTTAGCAGGCTTTACCGGAATCATGGGTGCGCTGATTCAATTGAATGAAGGTTTGTTGGTTTGGTATCGTATTTTTTTTACAGTAATCGCTTTGTTTATTTTAATCAGATGGAAAGGAAGTTTGAAAAGATTGCCTATATCATCTATATTGAAATTAATTGGCATTGGATTTTTAATCGCAATGCATTGGGTATGTTTTTATGGCAGTATTAAGTATGCCAATGTTTCAATTGGATTGGTTTGTTTTGCATCTTCAGGATTATTCACTGCATTATTCGAGCCCATCTTCACGCAAAAAAAAATAAGTGTCGTAGAAGTTATTTTGGGTCTAATCAGTTTGGCAGGTATCTATCTTATCTTTCATTTTGATGTTCGTTACAGAACGGGAATCATGATCGGCATTGGATCGGCAGTTTTAAGTGCATTATTTTCTGTATTGAATAAACGACATGTAAATATTGCAGCTCCTCAAACTGTGATGTTTTACGAATTAGGAGGAGGGTTATTGATATTGACTGTATTAATGCCTTTCTATCTTCGTTACTTTCCTACTACAACTATTTTTCCTTCATTAAAAGATATGGGGTGGCTATTATTATTAAGTCTTTTGTGCACAGTGTATGCTATGGATTTAATGTTACAGGCTTTACGCAAAGTTTCAGCATTCACCATTAATCTTTCATTAAATTTAGAACCGGTGTACGGAATTATACTTGCCTTTATTTTCTTTCATGAAAATGAAAAACTAAATAATAGTTTTTATTGGGGCATGTCTTTGATTGCCGTCTCCGTTCTATTACAGATAATCCGTATCATCAAATTCAAGAAAGTATAAAAAATATTCAAAACTTGACTAGCTTTTATACCAGAATAAATTGAATTTATTTTAATTGATATGCATGAATGGAGTTTTTGTAAAAAGTTGGAACGTAAATAATTTTATTTTTTGCGTCATAACCAATATCTGCTGAATTGATCTTTTGTTCTCTGGTATCAAACAATACTTGCTTGGATCCATCTGCCTTTACATAATAAACAATACCATTCCAACAGCTGACAATAAATTCATTTTCTTTTACCATTTCAATGCCATCCGTACTTGTATCCATTCCTTCAGCAAGGGTGGTAATTTTTTTATTAACATCTGCTTTTACCAAGCTACCACTTACTAAAACATACACATCTGTTCCAACAGCTAATACACCATTGGCGCCTTTCATGTTTTCTAAATAAGTAGAAACTTTTCCATTCTCAATTTTATGAACCTTGTTGGTTCTGGTATCACTTACATAAACAACACCTTTAGCATCAACAGTAATATCATTTAAAAAAACAGCACCTTCTACAGGTATATGCTGAACAATTGCTGCTTTAGTAATATCTATTACTGTTACTTCTGTTAAATCAGCAGCGTACAATAAATTTTTATACAATCCCAAACCTTTGGGAGCATTCAATCCGCTTACCCAATCTGTTTTAATGATCTTCCCATCTAATCCTACTTTTCCGATAGAACCCTTGCCGTCCTTTGCTCCCGGCGCACCATCAATATTTGAAACAAATAAAAATCCTCCTTTAGCATAGTATAAAACAGATTCAGGTGTTTTTAATAAAGTATCCGTTTCCCATTTTTTTTCTAATGAGTGTTGCGCATGTGCAAATAATGTAATAAACAAAAATGTAATCAATAAACTGTGTTTCATATTGTTTGTTTTGATTTTATGTTTCATTTTTTTAATGAATGACTCTTTTTACCCATCCATGATATTCTGAAAAATAACAGATTTTAATGCCGTTTGTTTAATTATCTTCGGAATTCACCGAAATTAATATGATATGAGAAAATATCTTTTAATCCTTGTAATTATATTTTTTGCAGTAGCTGTTGATGCGCAAAAGAAACCTTTAGATCATTCAGTGTATGATAGCTGGCAAAGTATTGGTGAGCGTTCCATTAGTAATGATGGAAAATTGGTGGTATATACCATCAATCCGCAAGAAGGAGATGGTGTATTGTATATACAGCAGACCGATGGAAAAAAGTTGATAGAAATCAATCGTGGATACAATGCAAAAATTTCGGAAGATAGCCGTTTTGTTATTTTGAAAATAAAGCCAACTTATCAGCAAATACGAATAGCTAGGATTCAAAAAAAGAAAGCGGATGAATTACCAAAAGATAGTTTGGCTATCGTTGATATCAATTCATTGCATGTTGAAAAAATTGCCAGAACAAAATCTTATAAACTTCCGGAAAAGTCGTCGAATTGGTTGGCTTATTCATTAGATAAACCATTAGCTGAAGCAGTCAGGCAAAGAGGTGTGCAAGATTCATTAACCAGAGTGAATGCTATTGCAAAAATGGCGGATAGCTTATCCAAAGTAGCCGATAGCTTAAGAAATAAATTACTTGAAGTGCAATCAAAAGGATTGGTTGCTTTACAACAAAAAAGAGAAAATAAAAATGTAGCAAAAACGAATGAAGAAAATATTGAAGAAGGAACCGATCTTGTTTTGTTGAATCTTTCAAATAATGCAAAACAAATTTTTCATTTGGTCAATGATTATAGTTTTAGCAAAACAGGGAATGAATTTGTGATAAAATCTACCAAGAAAAATGGTGATGCAACAGTAAAAGCAAAAGTTACTTTAATTGATTTAGATAAGAATGTATCGCATATTGTTTTAGACGGATTGAATGAAGCGAAAGGATTTGTGTTTGATGAAACAGGTAATCAGCTGGCATTTGTGGCCGAAAGAGACAGCGCCAAAAAAGAATCGCTAAAATTTTATAAGCTATATTATTATAAAGCTGGTTTTGATAGTGCTCAGTTGTTAGCAGATAAAACAACGAAAGGTATTTCAGACAAATGGAGTGTGAGTGAATTTTCTGCAATTACATTTAGCAAAAGCGGACAAAGATTATTCTTCGGAACAGCTCCTGTCATTCCTTTAAAAGATACTACGCTGCCTGATTTTGAACGTGTAAGTGTGGATGTTTGGAATTATAAGGATGAAGATCTTATGACAGTTCAACTATTTAATATGGAAAGGGATTTGAAGCGAAATTATTTGGCGAGATACGATTTTGAAAAACATGAGGTTGTTCAATTGTCCAATGAGAAAGTAGGAAGAGTATTACAAACATTAGAGGGTGATGGAACAGTTTTTTATGCAACATCCGATTTCGGAAAACGAGTTGAACGTCAGTGGCAAGGATATTCTTTAAATGATATCAATACACTTGATCCAGTAACAGGTAATGCAAATCCTATTAAAAAAGATTTTAAAGGTGAAGTGTACGCTTCTTATTCCGGAAAATATTTATTGATGTATAGTGAGAAAGAAAAAAAATATTTTGTGTATAACAGTACTACCAAGCAAACTTATTCAGTTGGAAATGATATTCCTTTTGCATTATACGAAGAAGACAATGATGTGCCTGATGATCCCAAACCACATGGCATCGTAAAATGGATGCAAGATGATAAATATGTGTTGATCTATGATAAATATGATATTTGGAAAGTAGATCCTGAAGCAAAAGAAAAATCTGTTGCAATAACACATGGAAGAAAAGATAAAATGGAATTTCGTTTTATAAATACCAACACTGATGAAAAATTTCTTACAGACAATTCTTATTTTATATTTCGTGGATTTAATGAAAGAACAAAAGCCAGTGGCATTTATGTAATTGATTCAATTAATATCTTGTCGGGAATGCAAACAAAGTTGGGAGCAGACAAACTAAGTGTAAGTAATATTATTAAAGCTAAAAATGCTAAAGTAATTTCTTGTTCAGTTGAATCCTATCAATTATCCCCTGATTTATATACAATATCAGATGAGACTGGATTCAAAAAATTATCTTCTACGAACCCTCAACAAGCCAATTATAATTGGGGAACAGCTGAATTATTTAAATGGAAAGCTTACACCGGAAAGGAAACAGAAGGTATTCTGTATAAGCCAGAAGATTTTGATGCTAAGAAAAAATATCCTATGATTGTTTATTATTATGAGAGAAATAATAATACATTATATAATTATCAACCACCGGCTCCAACACCATCACGATTAAATATTTCATTCTTTGTAAGCAGAGGTTATATTGTCTTTGTCCCGGATATATGGTATACTTCCGGTCATCCGGGAAAGAATGCTTACGATTATGTTGTAAGCGGCACAAGAGCTTTGATTAAACTTGGATTTATCGATAGTACTAAATTAGGTTTACAAGGCCAAAGTTGGGGTGGCTATCAAACTGCATATTTAATAACACAAACAAAATTGTTCTCAGCTGCATGGGCCGGAGCGCCTGTTGTTGATATGTTTAGCGCCTATGGTGGTATTCGTTGGGAAAGTGGTGCCAATCGTCAAATGCAATACGAACATGGTCAGAGTAGAATTGGGGCAACACCTTGGGACAGAAGAGATTTGTATGTTGAAAACTCTCCTTTATTCCATTTGCAAAATATCAAAACACCTTTGGTGATTATGAGTAATGATAATGATGGCGCAGTACCTTGGTATCAGGGAATTGAATTTTTTACTGCGATGCGCAGATTGCATAAACCTGTCTGGTTATTGAATTATAATGGTGAGCAACATAATTTAGTAGAAAGAAAAAACAGAAAAGATATTTCTATTCGCGAACAACAATATTTTGATTGGTTATTAAAAGGAGAGAAGCCTGCAAAGTGGATCACGAATGGTGTTCCTGCTATTATGAAAGGAAGAGATTGGGGATTGAAAATTGAATAAATACTGTATAAAGTTTATAAGTATCATAAGTTTTGAATGTTTTTCATACTTATAAACTTTATACAGTAAATACTAATTTGCTTTTGTACTAATATATCTTACCAAACTTCTTTTGGCAATAGGTAATAAAGTTTCTTCCATAGGGAAACTTAAATCCGTTTCAACTGCATATACTGCAGGATTCGGCAATTCAGTTCTGTTGCGAATTAATTCTGATTTAATATTCTGATAATTATTCACAAAATTCCTTTGCCATACATTAATGAATTCCGTTTTAATACTGCGATATTTTTCATCATGCTTTTCAAAAATGCTTAATCGATATTGATATACCCACGTATTTTTTGCGCTGCCTTCACATAAAAAGAAATATCCTTCATTGTGATCTAATGGAATAATCCCAACCGGCTCAATGCTTAATTTATTTTCTACAAATTCATAAATCTCTGTTCCACTGGTGATGGTTCTTTTTAATGTATTTGATGCGTAATTGATAATATCTTCCAGTTCTACCATCAGTTCATCATCTTCAATCATCGATTCATATAAAAACTGCAACTTCTGCAACTCAATTCCGGTAAGTTTTTTTGGAAATTGTTCTTGCAGATATTTTTTATTTTCTTTAAAAGCTGTTATGTTGTTGTAATGAAAAATTACATCTGCTAACTGCGGATATAATTTAGTTTCTGTGAAATATTTATTCACTTCCTGCAGATAAGCGAGTAAGGTATATTTCTTCAGTTCAAAATCTATGTACCCGTCTGCAAACCATGTTTGTGATAATGTTTTCATAGTATTTCCGGTTTTGTATTTCCAATGTAAACATTAGACATAATAAAACCATTTTGTGTTTACTCACAGTATGTTAAAAACTAAAAAAAATGCCGCAGCGAAAGATCAATCTGCAATTCGGCTGTTTGTTTTTGGTATAAGCGAGAGGCTTCTCAGCAGTTCTTGTTTTAATTGCAGCTTGACGATTTTACCCATGGTATTTGCTTTTAGAAAAGCAGGTTGATGAAAGTGTTGCGATAATTCTTCTCTTAGTTGAATAATTTTTTCCGGTTTTGAAATAGCATCCTCACTCATGATATCTAATAATTGTTTTACCCGATATTTAGAAGAAGCCAAACGGAATGCCATCGATGTTTTTTCTTCCGCTTGATATTGTGCAATGGATTCTTTGTTTAAATGATTACTTACAATATCAACAAATGGTTTATTCTCTTTAAAGAATTGCGGCAGGTATAAATTTTTTCTTCCTTCATAAGATTGCTGATCAAAATCAATAGCACGAAAACGGTATTGATAATTCAATACATCCGGTGTAATACCGATTACGAAGTTATAACTGCGCATATCACCCAATAAATGCGTGAAACATCTTTCATTAAATTTTACAAACTCTTTCGCTAAACGAATTTGATTGGTGGAAGGGCTGTTTAAATGTTCATTGATAAAAACATCTCCCGGTATTCCGGGAATATGTTCTTCTACCAATGTATTATTGTTCGTAAAATATGTGATACGATTCGGCGATAACAAATGTTCCAGCTCTAAGCCATACACCCTGCTGGCATCAGCTTGTTTGATATAGTAATGGTCGTAATTGGCATTGTATTTATTGATGATGCGGATGCGGAAAGGCTGACTGTTACCAAAAAAACAAAAGTCAATCGCCGCAACATCCAAATGCGTTACATATTCCATATCCCCCTTTGTTTTTAAGATCGCATAGTTTTTGACTAAGTTCTCTCTTAAAAAATCCCATTCCCGTTTATCATATGATGCCCTTTCCCATGAGGAATCTTTTCCTTCTTTTCCTTTTAAAGGAACGGTGTAAGTAAATCTTCTTAAATCTTCATAAGAAGCAGGTAAATGAACTTCTCTGCCATATTGTGTGAGATAGTTGCGTAGAGATGTATTGACAGGAAAGATCGGCTTCTTTCTGCTGGGTTTATCTGATATAATATGTTCTTCTTTGGTTTCAATCATTTTATTCTAATAATAATGAGTCGGCATCATCAATCAAATTCAAATTTACATCACTGCCTGCAATGCCTTCGATTGAGCCTTTGATATGTGCTGCGTTTAATAAAACTTTCTCTAATTGCTTTTCTCTCGCCTTCCATAATTTTTCCATTGCATCTCTTTCTCTTTGAATAGATAGTTTCATGTTCATAAATCCTTCCCTGATTGCCTTCCATTGTTCGCTGAATTCTGAATTGGTAAGATAATCATATAGCATTACCATTTTATCGCCTTTGTTATCCTGACTTTTCTTAGCATCATAAACTTTTAATAATGCATTTCGTAATAATAAAGCAACACTTTTAACTTCTGCAAAATTGCAAATGTAAACACCTTCTTTTTCTCCAAATCTTTCCATGTCTCGCGGGAATGCTTGAGTTACAATCACCGCAACATCTGCACCCAAACTGCGCATATCAGTTTTCAGCTTTTCAATCCAATCGTTAGCAAAATCCTTGGTTCGTTTACTTTCATAAATAATTTTACCTGTTTCGTTGCCGAATTGATTGCGAACGATCTGAATGCAATCAGCTCCCCGAACACCTTTACCCACTTCTTCAATTTTATCAAAAGGAAAAGTAGATTGCAATAATTCTTCCAGCAATAACTCTTGCGCTTCGCCTTGCAACTGCATAGAACCCTGTTCTGCTTTGCGTTTCATTTCATCAACCAGTCGCTTTTGATCTTCAATTTGTTTTTCCAATTCGCGCATGCGCAATTGATATTCTTGTTCTTTTAAACTGATTTTTTCATTTTCTTCTTTCAGAAATTGCTCTTTCAGTTTTTCTCTTTCATCCATTAATTGACGCTGAACCGTTAGCTGCAATTCTTCTTCTTTTATTTTAAGTGCTTGTTCTTTTTGTAAGAATTCCAATTCTTTTTTGCGGGCTTCTTTTAATTTTTCTTCATTTTCTATCGCTGATTGTTGTAATAATTTTAATTGATTTTCATAATCTGTTGAAATGCTTTTGCGTAAAGATTCCTGTAATTTTAGTTTTTCATCATTCAATCTTTTGCCAATCTCTTCTTCTTTCGATTGCAGTTGTTGTTGATAAGATGCTTCTTTTGATTTAAATTCATCATCTTTCTTTTTTTGCCAGTCCAACATTTTATTTCGCAGTTCTTTTTCTATTTCTTCACGAATAGAATCTCCAGGCTCAAATTGAGTTTTGCAATTAGGACATGTTATAATGAATGACGACATATTATTTTATTATACTTCAAATCTATACAAAATAAAAAACCTCTCAACAATTGTTGAAAGGTTTTTGTGCCCTTTTCTAGCTCAAGTACGAACTTTTTGGTTGAAGATGTGAATGCTATTTTGGAATATTAAAAAAGCCGACAAAAGTCGGCTTGCTGAAATTTGTTATTTTATAAAATAACATGTGCGGAAGAGGAGATTCGAACTCCCACGCCCGGTAAAAGGCGCTACCACCTCAAAGTAGTGCGTCTACCAATTTCGCCACCTCCGCAATCAGGATTACAAATGTATATCCAATTTTTAATTCTCAATTCTCAACTTTCAATTCTTATTACATTCTTTCCGGAACTTTTATCCCTAACAAGCCAATACCTGTTTCCAAAACCTGCGCCGTTAATTGTGCCAATTGCAAGCGTAGTATCTTTTTCTCTTCGCTTTCTGCATTTGCAATAGAATGTTCTGCATAAAATGAGTTGAATATTTTAGCCAATTCAAAAATATAAATAGCGATTTTTGAAGGATCATATTCTGCAGCCGCTTCTTCAATGGATGCGGGGAAAGTTTCTAATTGAATGATTAATGCTTTTTCCAATGGAAATAAGTTGTTAACTATAGACTGTCGACTATCGGTTATTGACTTTCTTAAAATACTTTTTATCCTTGCATAAGTATATTGAATGAATGGCCCTGTAAATCCATGAAAATCGATACTCTCTTCCGGATTAAAAATCATTTTCTTTTTTGGATCAACACGTAACAAGAAAAATTTCAATGCACCTAATCCAATGGTATCATATAATTCATTCAATTCATCATTTGAGAAATCTTTTACTTTTCCTAACTCTTCTGTTTTTTGTTTGGAGATATTGATCATTTCATCTATTAAATCATCTGCATCTACCACTGTACCTTCTCTGCTTTTCATCTTACCGTTTGGTAATTCAACCATGCCATAACTTAAATGGTAGATACCATCAGCAGAAGGTAATTGCAATTTTTGGCAAATTAATTTCAACACTTTAAAATGATAATTCTGTTCGTCACCTACTACATAAATACTTTTCTGTGCATTAAATTCTTTTTGCTTTTGTTCGGCTAATCCAATGTCTTGAGTGATGTAAACCGAAGTTCCATCTTTTCTTCTTACTATTTTTTCATCTAATCCATCTTTAGTTAGATCAATCCAAACACTACTATCTTCTTTTTGATAAAAGACTTTTTTCTTCAAACCTTCTTCTACTAAATCTTTTCCTAATAAATAAGTATCGCTTTCAAAATATATTTTTGCAAAATCACTGCCAATTCTTTTATAAGTTGCATCAAAACCCGAATACACCCAACTATTCATTTTCTTCCACAATTCAATAACATCATGCTTTCCGGCTTCCCAATCAATCAGCATTTGTTGCGCTGCTTTCATAATCGGCGCTTCTTTTTCTGCATTTTCTTTATCAATTCCCTTATTGATTAATTCTTCAACTTGTTTCTTATATTCATCATTGAATTTTACATAATAATCACCAACAAAATGATCGCCTTTACTATTGGTTGATTGAGGTGTTGCGCCATTAGCAAACAATTGCCATGCGATCATGCTTTTAGAAATATGAATGCCACGATCGTTTACAATGCAGGTTTTTATAACTTCGTAACCATTCGCTTTTAAAATTTCGGCAATACTCCATCCTAAAAAATTATTTCTTAAATGTCCTAAGTGCAAAGGTTTATTGGTGTTGGGAGAGGAGTATTCAACCATTACACGTTCTCCGTTTTTTTCTTTGATACCGAATAAGTGATTGGAATATGCTGATTGTAAAAACTTGATCCAATAACCATCTGCAATCACTAAGTTTAAAAATCCTTTAATGATATTGAAAGAGGAAAAAATAGTTGAATGATTTTTAATTAAATATTCACCCAGTTCATTTCCTAATGCATCAGGTGATTTTTTTAATTGTTTTACAAAGGCAAATAAAACAATGGTATAATCTCCTTCAAACTCAGGTTTGGTTGCATTTACCAAAATATTGGGTTCACTTAATTCATATTGATATAATTCAAAAATCGATTTGACAGTTACCTGTTTTATTTGTGAAACAACACTCATTATTCTTAACATTTTAGGCTGCAAATCTAATTGATTATGCCCTACCTTCGCCGCTATTTATGATGCAATTGCACGAAAATATTAGAAAAACAATACTGGCAGTCATCGATTTTTTTTATCCATGGTTCAAAAAGTTGATGCCATTGCAAACCTTTCGCTATGCTGCCTGTGGCGGATTTAATACTATTTTAGACATCAGTTTGTTCTTTGTTTCTTATAATTATATTTTCAATAAACAATCGCTGCATTTCCCGGCTATTAATTTAACAGTGAGTCCGCATATTGCTGCTTTTTTGGTTGGATTTACGGTAACATTTCCCATAGGTTTTTATTTAAGCCGATATGTGGTGTTTCAAAAAACAGCTGTTCGAAAAAGAGAGCAGTTGGGAAAATATTTTACTGTTGTTTTGTTTTGTTTGATACTGAATTATGGTTTTTTAAAATTATTTGTTGAAGTGTTTAGATGGTATCCCACACCTTCTAAAATTATTACCACGTTATTTGTTGTTGCGTTTAGTTACTTCTCTCAAAAGAATTTTACTTTCAAATCAATTGAATAAATAGTTATTAGAATTGTAAATGAAAACTTCCAAACACTGCAAAATTTTGAACTGTGTTCGGCAATGTAGAATTTGCCGGTGGAGTAAAAGATGGATTAATACGCCAAACTAAATCCAATCTAAAATACTTGAATAAGTTATTAATACCGGTTCCTATTTCTGTATAGTTTCTTCCTTTTAAATTTTTTAATCGGTAGTTGGTAAATTCCAATCTGTTGAAGATCCTGTCACTGTTATTCAAATCTCCCCAAACTGTTTTCATATTAATGAATTGTCTGGCTTTTGATTTTCTTAAGAATGGAAAAAGATTTATTAATTTCTTTTCAAAATTATATTCAATATTAAACCCGACATATTGATCGCTGAAATATTCAAAGCGATTCATTAAGTTAAATGATTGCTTATTGTAGTAATAAATTTCATTGCCGGGGTGTACCTCTAATAACATGAATGGGATACTATCACCAAAATATTTCCCTGCATAAACTAAATAATCAATTTGCCCCCATCTTGGAATTCTAAAGGTTTGTGCAACAGAAGCAGATACCTTTGTAAATTGGTATTCGCTTTTTAAAACATTAGGAAATGCCTGCTCAATCTTTGCTTCAAATACCGGTAATGTTCCTTTTAAGCGAACGGTTCTTCTTCTTGTTTCAATTTCTTTTTCGCCGGGAGCATACCTCATTTTCAATCCCAATTCAGAATTTACAATTCCATTTCTTCCATTTAATTGAAAGTATACAAGTGAAGGCAATGGTGCATATGGCGCATAACCCGTCTTTGAAAATATTAATTGCGTGCTCAATACTTTATTAATTTTTTTTCCAATAATGAATTTGTATTCTTCAACTCCAATAAATTTCTGACGAATGCCATCTCTGCGAATTAACTGACTGAATAAATTATCTGTCGTAGCATCATTATCATCATCGTATTTTATCCTGCCATTATCCAAGTCATTCAAATATGAGGCTGATACAGACCAGCTTTCATTCTTTTTAAATTTATAGGTAACGCCTAATTTTTGTTTAAATCGATCATCATTAAAACCATAGGCCAAATAACCAAATAAGCGTAAATTTTTACTGAATTGTTCGGTTGTGCCAAGGTCAAAACGTAGCCTAACTTTTTCTAATTGATTGCCACTGGCCCATTTAAACCAAGGCCCGATTTCAACAGTACCAAACTTTTTATGGCCATCAAAAATGAATTGCAACGTGTTACTGTATTTTTTAAAGATTGGCATCTGTTTTAATGTGTCAATCATTTGATATACTTTATTCTCATTTAAACTCAATGGCTCATGTCGGTTATTGTTCCAAAAACTATCTACTTTGTTTTTTGCACTATCATTTATAATGACTTCTTGTCTAATTTTATTTTTTGATAAAACAACATTGATGAAATTTTGATCGATCTGTATATTTTTATACGTCGCTGTTTTTCTTCCGATAAAACTTAGTTTTTCTTTTTTGAATGGAGATAGGTCAGCAACAAATTTATCTTTTGCAAAAACCCATTTGCCTTCTTTGTTTTGCGTAAATTCCTGAATAATGGTGAGTTGATTAACGAAATTGATATTGGCTGTTACGGAAACATATAGAGTAATCTTTTGTATTGCCCACGTAGAGCTGTGAATCCAGCATTCACCATTAAATGTGTTGCTGCCAACTTGTTTAGGAGTAAATAGTAAATGAAAATATTTTTGATGATTGATGGTTTGTGTATCGGCACCTTTGTAATTATAATATTTATCTCCTACAGCATTTAACGGACTGATAAATTCTTTGCTAAATACATTAATATAATCTTCATATACATTTATTTTTTGACTTACTCCACCTAAAAATTGCATTACTGTTTCGTTCTTTATTCCATTTGTTTGAATTGCTTTTATTTCTTCTCGAACTCTGTATGGATTTGTGTTATAATAATAATCGCTGATAGATTCGGTTAAAAATATTGGCAAAAATGGTTTTGCCTCAGAAATACTATCAATATTATTTAAAACAAATGCAAAAGGTTTTAATATTTTATTCGTTTCAAAGGAAGATCGCTTGATGTTGTTTACATCCAATTCTAATTTGTTATACAATTCGTATGAATAATTATTAAACTGATAGGGGTTGTTCTCTTTTTTATGTGCAACAATGGCTTTCCACCAACGCAGCCCTTTATTGAATTTTGTTTTTACTTCAACGGTATTAGACAATTTTAATTGATTAAGCGATAGAATTAATTCGCCGGTATCTTTTTTTGGATTGAATGCATGATGAATATCTTCATAACCAATATAGCTTAAGATAATGGTATCATTATCGAATGTTGATTTGCGTAAAATAAACTCACCACTACTGTCTGTGATAATCCCGAATAACGCTTTTTTCCAATGAATGCCAGCAAAGGGAATGACTTCGTTTGTGAAAGCGTTGATGACTTTGCCGCGTATCATGCTTGATTGTGCATTGATATCAATAAAGGATATGAATAGCACAACAGTGAGCAAAATAGTTTTGCAAATGTTTTTAGTACAATAATTCATCAGGTTATGCAGGGTTACAATACAGTTCAATAAATTGAAACAATATTGAAAGATGTAAGATACATTGCTTAAATATTCCAATAAAAAAAATACGATGAAAGTTTTCAAGATTTTTTAGTTTAAATCTTTAAAATATCAAGTCAATATTAAGCTTATAACTAATTAGGGCTGACAATTTTGCACTTTCTTTTGTAATGGCATAATGGTTGTCATTTATAATTGATTTTAAAACTCATTTTCAAAGAATAAAACAAAATATATGGGAAAGATTATAGGAATTGACTTAGGAACAACCAATAGTTGCGTTGCCGTAATGGAAGGTAACGAACCGGTTGTTATTGCTAATGATGAAGGTCGCAGAACAACACCTTCAGTAGTTGGCTTTTTAAAGAATGGCGAACGTAAAGTGGGTGATCCTGCAAAACGTCAGGCTATTACCAATCCGCATAATACCATTAGCAGCGTAAAACGCTTTATGGGCCGTCGTTATGACGAAGTAACAGAAGAGATCAGTCATTGGAGCTATAAAGTAGTGAAAGGTGACAATAATACCGTTCGTGTTGATATTGATGGCAGGCAATATACGCCTCAGGAAATCTCTGCAATGGTGCTTCAAAAAATGAAGAAAATCGCTGAAGATTATCTCGGAACTGAAGTAACAGAAGCCGTTATAACAGTGCCAGCATATTTTAATGATGCGCAACGTCAGGCTACTAAAGAAGCTGGAGAAATTGCAGGATTGAATGTTCGCAGAATTGTAAATGAACCTACAGCTGCTGCATTGGCATATGGATTAGATAAAAAACATGCTGATCAAAAAATAGCTGTATTCGATTTAGGTGGCGGTACATTTGATATTTCTGTTTTGGAATTAGGTGATGGGGTGTTTGAAGTAAAATCAACCAATGGAGATACACACTTAGGTGGTGATGATTTTGATAAAGTAATTATGGATTGGTTGGCTGATGAATTTAAAAATGATGAAGCTATCGATTTGCGTAAAGACCCAATGGCATTGCAGCGTTTGAAAGAAGCTTCAGAAAAAGCAAAAGTAGAATTGAGCTCATCTTCTGAAACAGAGATCAACTTGCCATACATTACTGCAGTGGACGGAGTGCCTAAGCATTTGGTGAAAAAATTAACACGAGCAAAATTTGAAGCATTAAGTGACAAATTATTTGAACGCTGTTTAAAACCTTGCGAAGCTGCATTGAAAGATGCAGGATATTCCACTTCTCAAATTGATGAGGTAATCTTGGTAGGTGGTTCAACACGTATTCCAAAGGTGCAGGAGATTGTTGAAAAATTCTTTGGTAAAAAACCAAATAAAAGTGTGAATCCTGATGAGGTAGTTGCGATCGGTGCAGCCATACAAGGAGCCGTATTAACCGGCGAAGTAAAAGATGTGTTGTTGCTGGATGTTACACCGTTGAGCCTAGGTATTGAAACAATGGGCGGTGTTATGACAACAATGATCTCATCTAACACTACCATACCTACAAAGAAAACAGAAGTATTTTCAACAGCAAGCGATAATCAACCGGGTGTTCAAATTCATGTATTGCAAGGTGAGCGTCCTTTAGCAAATCAAAATAAAAGTTTGGGTGTGTTTAATTTAGATGGTATTCCACCAGCTCCTCGTGGTGTGCCTCAAATTGAAGTAACATTCGATATTGATGCCAATGGCATGTTGCATGTTAGTGCTAAAGATAAAGGAACCGGTAAAGAACAAAAAATTCGTATTGAGGCTGGCAGTGGTTTAAGTAAAGAAGAAGTTGAAAAAATGAAAGCTGAAGCAAAAGCACATGAAGCAGAAGATAAATTGGCAAAAGAAAAAATTGAGAAATTAAATCAGGCAGATAGCTTAATATTCCAGACAGAAAAACAATTGAAAGAGTTTGGCGATAAAGTTCCTGCTGATAAAAAAGCTCCGATCGAATCTGCTTTAGCTAAATTGAAAGAAGCACATAAATCTCAAGACTTGGCAGCTATTGATTCTGCTATGACAGAAATGAATACTGCATGGACAGCAGCCAGTGAAGAAATTTATAAAGCACAAGCTGCAGGGGCAGAACAACCACATGCCGATGGTGCAGCACATCAAGATAACAGTGCAAAGAATGATACTGTTGAAGATGCACAATTTGAAGAAGTAAAATAAGGTGGCTGATAAAAG
>Ga0316218_1000595_pt1 | contig 47472 bp, 45 predicted proteins | sample TBH18003metaG_FD_203634 | JGI IMG/M metagenome (GOLD analysis project Ga0316218, IMG submission 203634) | Freshwater microbial communities from Trout Bog Lake, Wisconsin, USA - TBH18003 | ecosystem: Environmental > Aquatic > Freshwater > Lake > Hypolimnion/Profundal zone | place: USA: Wisconsin... | reverse complement strand
ATCCTGCCAAAATTGCGTCATTTGCCACCCCGAAAGGCAATGGCATAAAATGTGTTGATTGGGTAGTGAGGCAATCCTCGCAAATTTTAAAAACAATTAAAAACTATAATTATGGCTAAAAACGTGAGCATTACCCCCCTTCATGACCGGGTAATAGTGAAACCAAATGCTGCTGAAGAGAAAACTGCCGGTGGCATCATCATCCCCGACACAGCAAAAGAAAAACCACAACGCGGTACTGTAGTAGCTGCAGGCCCCGGCAAAAAAGATGAGCCGATGACCGTAAAAAGCGGCGATACCATTCTTTATGGCAAGTATGCAGGTACAGAAGTATCGCTGGAAGGTGAAGACTACCTGATCATGCGCGAAAGCGATATACTGGCGGTAGTTTAAATAAATGTGTAAATTCAGAATGTGCAAATTTGAAAATGCGCTTATTCTGTTTTTGCAATAGCCAAAGAAATTTTCACATTTTAAAATTATCTAATTTTCAAATTAAACAGTTATGTCAAAACAACTTTTCTTCAATATAGATGCACGCAACAGGATGAAGCGTGGCGTAGATGTACTTGCAGATGCAGTAAAAGTAACCCTCGGACCTAAAGGCCGTAACGTGGTTATCGAAAAGAAATTCGGTGCACCGAGCATCACTAAAGATGGTGTGACCGTAGCCAAAGAAATAGAGCTGGAAGACTCTATTGAGAACCTGGGTGCGCAGATGGTAAAGGAAGTAGCTTCTAAAACTGCTGATATAGCAGGTGATGGTACTACTACTGCTACTGTACTGGCACAGAGCATCATAGGCGAAGGCCTGAAGAACGTAGCTGCAGGCGCAAACCCAATGGACCTGAAACGTGGTATAGACAAGGCAGTATCTGCTGTTGTTACCCACCTGAAATCTCAGAAACAAGATGTAGGCAATGATAACAAGAAGATAGAACAGGTTGCTTCTATCTCTGCTAACAACGACAACACAATTGGCGCGCTGATAGCACAGGCTATGGCTAAGGTAGGTAACGAAGGTGTGATCACTGTAGAAGAAGCTAAAGGCACTGAAACTACTGTAGAAGTAGTAGAAGGCATGCAGTTCGACCGTGGTTACCTGAGCGCTTACTTTGTGACCAACACAGAGAAAATGCACGTAGAATTGCAGAACCCATACATCCTCATCTACGAAAAGAAAGTAAGCACGCTGAAAGACATCCTTCCTATACTGGAAACAGTGGTACAGAGTGGCCGTCCTTTACTGATCATTGCTGAAGATGTGGATGGTGAAGCATTGTCTACTTTAGTGGTAAACAAATTGCGTGGTTCATTGAAGATCGCTGCTGTAAAGGCTCCGGGCTTTGGCGACCGCCGCAAAGAAATGCTGCAGGACCTTGCAGCCCTCACAGGGGGCACTGTTATCAGCGAAGATCAGGGCTACAAGCTGGAAAACGCTACGATAGCTTATCTCGGCCAGGCTGAAAGCATCACTATAGACAAAGACAACACTACGATAGTAGGTGGCAAGGGCGAAAAAGAAAATATCAATGCCCGTGTAAACCAGATCAAATCGCAGATAGAAGCTACTACCAGCGACTACGATAAGGAAAAACTACAGGAGCGTCTCGCTAAGTTGAGCGGTGGTGTAGCTGTACTGTACGTAGGCGCTGCGAGCGAAGTAGAAATGAAAGAAAAGAAAGACCGCATAGACGATGCACTGCACGCAACACGCGCAGCTGTGGAAGAAGGCATAGTACCGGGTGGTGGCGTTGCTTACATCCGCGCTATAGAGTCACTGGATAACGTAAAAACTGATAACCCTGATGAGAAAACAGGTGTAGCCATCGTGCGCCGCGCGCTCGAAGAGCCACTGCGCCAGATCGTAGCTAATGCAGGCTTGGAAGGTTCTATCATAGTGCAGAAAGTACGTGAAGGTAAAGCTGACTTTGGATTTAATGCCCGTACTGAAGTATATGAAAATATGTTTGCAGCAGGCGTAATAGACCCGACTAAGGTGAGCCGTGTAGCACTTGAAAATGCAGCTTCTATTGCCAGCATGTTCCTCACTACCGAGTGTGTGATCGCCGACAAGCCAGAACCAAAATCGGCACCAGCCGGTGGCGGTATGCCAGGCGGAATGGGCATGGACTACTAATAAAGTAAAAAGTAAAAAGCAAAAATTAAAAAGTAAAAGTCCCGGTTTTGCCGGGACTTTTTTGTTATTCAAAATGTTGCGCATTCTATCCGAATAACTGGAACTTCTTAACGAGGAACAGGGATATGAGTAATACAGCCACCATAGCCACAATGAGGAAGGTGATCACTTTTTTGTAGGTAGTATTGGTGGCGCGCATACTGTGCAGCTCCACGATATTATTCAGCAGGTTCTCCATACGCGAGAAGGCGGTCTCGCCCTTGATCACGTAATCATACGCACCATGCTTCATACTGTCTACAGCCACATCCAGCTTATCCTGACCGGAGAGCATGATAACCTCTGTAGTAGGGCTAAGCTCCTTTATTTTTTTCAATACCTCCACACCATTCTGGGCGTTGGGCAGGTGGGCGTTCAGGTGAAAGTCAAGTACCACAATGGCAGGCATAAGGCCCATATCTTTTATAGCATCCTCGCCATTCTCATAAGTTTTGAGCTGGTAATCAAAACGCTCAGAGATGTGGTCTTTAAGCATTTCATTCTGTATCGGCTCGTCATCAACGAGGAAAATGTATTGCGATTTGTGTTCTGCTGCCATAGTTAGTGATTCAATTATTCAGAAAAATACTTTGAAAAATCCCAAATTCCAAACAAAACAGGGATAGAAAATTTTTATGCCACAAAGATACCAGCCTTTGCTTTCTATTTTGCCCCGCATAAATGGGTTTTGGTTAATTCTGCCTTAATTCTTCAAATGCCTTCACACACAGCCGTTTCAGGTTGGTGACGAGGGCGGGTAAAGTATCAAAATGCGCTGCCTCGCCCGATGATTGCTCGATCAGGAAGATATTGCTGATCTCCTCTTTTACCCCCATATAAGACAACTGCGGCTTCAGGGAGTGGGCAGCTATTTTAATGGCCGGGTAGTCTTTTGTTTCGATGGCCCGGTCAATGGCAGCCAGCAGCTTGGGTGCATTATCCAGGAACATGCCGATATATTTATGCTGCTTCTCCGTATTGCCACCCGTAAATTGTTGTAAAAACCTCATATCCGTTACCCGCTCGGGCAGGGGTGCAAATGTACGCTCAGTTGTCTTTGTCTCTGTTTGTTTATTAGGGTTTACGTAGCAATGCCCCCCTATTACGGCATCCATCTTCTGTAGCAACTCTTCTGTTTTAAAGGGTTTAGACACATAAGCATCCATACCCGCTTCCAGGTAATGCTGCACGTCTTCCTGCAGCACATTTGCCGTCATCGCTATGATGCGAACGCTACCTGCGGGCTGTGGCAGTTTGCGGATGAGCTTTGTGGCTGTAACACCATCCATCACCGGCATTTGTATATCCATGAGCACTACATCATACATTTCTTTTTGCACCTGGTCCAGCGCTTCCTGTCCGTTCACAGCAAAGTGCAGGTCTATACCCGGGATCACTTCATTTAGTGTGTCTTCGGCCACCATCCGGTTAAATTCGTTGTCCTCGACCAGCAATACCTTTAGCTTGCTTAGCCTTTGCATGGAGGTTTCGTCAAGCACATTTTCCGGTTTGGTGTCTTCCTGTGTCTGCGCTTCTTCAAACGGCAGTACTACGGTAAATGTGGTGCCTTGCTGCAACACACTGTGTACAGATATTTCGCCGCCCATCAGGTTCACTAATTGCTTGGATATAGTAAGTCCCAGGCCAGTGCCGCCAAACTTGCGCGACACATCAGAGCCAGCCTGGGTGAAACTATCGAAAATGGTATCTACATATTCGGCGGCTATACCGATGCCCGTATCCTTCACATCAAACTGTATCCACAGCTTGCCATCTTTATTTTTTTGCAACAATATATTGATCTCCACCGATCCTTTATCCGTGAACTTCACCGCGTTGCCTGCCAGGTTGATGAGCACCTGGTTCAGCCGGGTAGGGTCGCCGGTGAGGCGACGTGGTATCGCCTGGTCCAGCGTCACATGCAGCTCTATATGCTTCTCTTCCACTTTCAGCATCAGCATATCGCGCACACTCTGCACCACCTCCCGTACAGAGAAGTCAATATGCTCAATAACTATCTTACCGGCCTCTATTTTAGAAAGGTCCAGTATATCATTGATGATCACCAGCAGGTTATCTGCCGACAGGCGAATGGCATTCAGGTAGCGGAGTTGGTCGGGCTTAGGTGTCTTTGAGAGTAGCAGGCGGGTCATACCCACTATGGCATTCATTGGTGTGCGTATTTCATGGCTCATATTGGCCATGAACTGGTGTTTCAGAAAAGCAGTGCGCTCGGCTACTTCTTTTTCTTTCTGTGCCAGTTCAAGCTGCTGCCGCACCTGCATATTGCGCAGTTCATTGATGATTGTCTGTTTAAAGATCTCCTCCTTTAGCTGCTCAAAAGATTTGAGGTGAAAGAATGCCTTGGGGATGTCGCCCATCTTATCGTAGAGCGCGGCAAACACCTCGTGTATGCTCATGATGTCGTGCTTGCGCATATACTCGCCGGCGAGCGAATAGGCAGCATCCAGGTATTGCAATGCCTTGCGGTAATTGCCCTCATCCATATACAGCCTGCCGAGGTAAAAGTTGCAGATGATCTGCACCTCCGCATTAGCCAATTCTTTAGACTGCATCAACGCGCTAGACAAATATTTATCTGCGAGGTCGAACTGCTGCATCTTATAATTCACCTTGCCCAGCCCGCTCTCAGCCATTACATAATTGGCCGTCTCCGGCTCCGAGTAGTTGAGGTTCTTTTCAAAATAGCCCAGCGCCTCGCCAAACTGTTCTTTCTTAAAATAGATATTACCCAGCGTATTGTAGATATTGATCAGGCTGCTCACATTGTGCGCACGTTCAAAGATGGGCAGGCACTTCAATGCGTATTCCAGCGCGCTGTCATAGTCATTAAGGTCGTACAGCAGGTTGCTCACGCTCGTCAGTATCACCGACTGCGAAAACTCATCGCCCAGCTCTTCGTATATGGCCAGTGCTTTTTCAAAGTTGGTGAGCACATTGGCAAAGTCGCCCATGTCGCGGTATATATTGCCGAAGTAATACAGCACCCTGGCCTCCAGCCTGCGGTCCTTAATGCCCTTGGCTATTTTCAGCGCTTCCTTCAGCACTTCAAGGCCTGCATCATACTCGCCTTTCAGCCAGTAGCAGGAGCCCTTCAGGTTCAGCCCGCGCCCCAGCCCCTTGCGGAAGCCTGCCAGTCGCGATCGGTCCATAATATCATCCGCCATTATAGACGCGCCTTCCACATCAAAATTGCGTACCTCCACGGCTATATCCACCAATATCTCTATGCGGCCCTTTTCATCGGTTTGCAGCGCCATCTGCTCCTGCAACTCTTTATACCTCGGTGTGTCTATCATTGCTAAAAAATTGAAAATACCGTACTCATTGTTTCCTGCCATGAAAGTAATGATAACTAAAGGAATAATTAATTTTCGTACTGTTGTATCTCTGATTGAGCAGTTTCGCTGTTACGCTACATAATACTCCTCAAAATCCACTCCTACCTTCACTTCAGCCCGCTCCCCTTTGTTAAAAATACCAAAAATCGCCGAGCCGCTGCCACTCATTGATGCGTATAATGCACCTTGCTCATAAAGCTGTTCTTTTATAGTTGCCAGTACAGGGTGCTGGGCAAATACAGGCCCTTCAAAATCATTGGCCACGCACTCCTTCCATTCGGTTATCGGCAATGTTGCTAACTGTCTCAGATCGAACCTGGCAGGCGCAGGCGTAAGCATCCCAAAAGCCTTGCCTGTAGACACATGCAGCACCGGGCACAAAAGCTGTATGCTATAGGCCGAATGATCCAGTGTTATACCAGTCATCACCTCACCCCTTCCTGTTGCATATTGCGGCGTATTGAGGATAAAGAATGGGCAGTCACTACCCAACTGCAAAGCGTAGCGAGTCAATTGCTCATTGCTTAATCTTAATGTGCAATAGTCGTTAAGCAGTTTCAGCATGAACGCCCCATCGGCCGAGCCGCCACCCAGGCCTGCGCCCATGGGTAATACTTTATGCAGGTATATATCCAGCGGCGGTACTTTATCAACAAAATCCGCTTTTAGTAATTGATAGGCTTTCCATACCAGGTTGTCTTCATTATTCCCGGCCACCGCGAGGCCGCTCATATGCAGGTGCGTAGTAGCAGCGGGCACCACCTCCAGCACATCGCGCAGCGGCATATTATCCCCGGTAAGCGGGTAGAACACCGTTTCAATATCATGGTAGCCATCTGCCCGCTTGCGGGTAACAGACAGCCCTATATTTATTTTACAATTTGGAAAGCGCAGCATACAAAGGGTGAATATATCGCATCTTAATTGAAACACTCACTGTATTGAGTTTTTGCATGTTTGCTCCATGCTAAGATACAAACAAGATACAAGTTAAACATCTCACAATAGCTTCTTAAACTTTTGGGGTAAAAATAGGTAAAAGGTCTTTGTAATTCATTCGTTGGATCGTGGACTATTATATGATTTGTTATGCTTCTTTCTTCTAATGTTGTATTTTTATTTTTTTCTCACACAGCTATATTTCAAAATTATGTCGCCGCGAAACTTGTTTAACGTTGTTCTGAAAATAATGGGAATATTATTCCTGAAATATACAATTGAATTAGCGCCTCAATTTTTGCAATTAGTCCCCTACATTAAGGATACCCCAACTTTCGATATGATATGCATCGCTAGTTCATTAATAGCCGTATTGGTTATCTATTTAGCTTTCACCTACATGCTCATTTTCAAATCTGATTACCTTATCACTAAACTGAAACTTACTTCCGGGTTTGACGAAATCATCCCAATTAATGCTGATAGAAAAACAATTATTGGGATTTCAGTCATAATTATTGGCGGCCTGGTTGTAATAGATAGTGTTCCACTCTTATTTAAGCAAGTTTATAATTATTATTTGTCGATGCAAATAAGTCAAGGAATGGCTAAAACAAAATACGATGTGCAATATTTTATCTTGTACACTTCAAAAATAATTATCGGGCTTTTACTAATGGGGGAACAAAAAAGAATTACAAACTTAATCTACAAATACACCGATAAAAGTAACTGATCGGGTGTTTGATAGTTTAAATGTAAAGCGCAGCATACAAAGGCTAAAATTATGCGTATTTTTGAAAACCAACACAGAATTCTAACGACTAAACACTAACGACTACCTTGAAAGAAGTTATCAGGCTGAACAATATTCGTAAGAGTTACTACCTCGGTAAGCAGGAGCTGCCTGTGCTTAAAGGCATCAACCTGGTTATAGGGCAGAATGAATACGTGGCGCTCATGGGGCCATCCGGCTCGGGCAAGTCGACCCTGATGAATATACTGGGCTGCCTTGATTCTCCAAGCGGAGGGCAATACATACTCAATAGCAAGAACGTAAGCAATATGGACGATGACCAGCTGGCTGACGTGCGTAATGTGGAGATCGGATTCGTGTTCCAGCAGTTCAACCTCCTGCCCCGCCTTACGGCATGGGAGAATGTGGCGCTGCCCCTCATCTATGCCGGTGTAGGCAAGGCCGAGCGCGAAGAACGCGCCCGTGCCATGCTGGAGAAAGTGAGCCTTGCCGACCGCGCGCACCACAAGCCCAACGAGCTATCGGGCGGGCAAAGCCAGCGCGTGGCTATAGCCCGGGCACTCATCAACAATCCATCGCTGCTACTGGCCGACGAACCTACGGGCAACCTCGACAGTAAAACGTCTGTAGAGATCATGGAGCTCTTCGGGCAGATACAGCAACAGGGCAACACAGTAGTGCTTGTAACGCATGAAGAAGACATCGCCAACTATACCCACCGTGTCATCAGGATACGTGATGGGTCGGTAGAAACCGACAAAGAACAAAAACCCAACCCTGATGCACTAATGGCCAGGTAATGGCTTCTATACCCCATTTTCACTTTCTAATTTTTAATTTTTGCTTTCGTCAAATGTTCAAGATATACACAAAAACAGGCGATAAGGGCGGCACCAGCCTCATAGGCGGTGTGCGTGTGCCTAAAGATCATATACGCATAGAAAGCTACGGTACAGTGGATGAGCTCAACTCGTTCATAGGCATGGTTTGCGACCTGGCACAAAATGAACAGGTAACTGCCGAGCTGCGCGAGATACAAGACCGCCTCTTCACTGTAGGATCAGTACTGGCTACCAACCCTGATAAAGAAGTAAAGATGAAGCTGCCCGACCTGCATGATGCGGATGTGACCTGGCTGGAAGCAAGGATAGATGCGATGAACGATGTGCTGCCGGAGATGCGCTCCTTTATACTGCCCGGTGGCAACCTGGCCTCGTCCACCTGCCACGTGGCGCGTTGTGTATGCCGCAGGGCTGAACGGCTGTGCGTGAGCATGCAAACACACGAGGAATTTATACCACCACTCATCATTCAATACCTCAACCGCTTATCTGATTATCTTTTTGTACTGGCCCGCTACATAGGCCACATCAACGATGCACCGGAGGTACCCTGGCGGGCAAGAGTGTAGATAGACAACCCCGACCCTAAAGGGGAAAATTTAGTCACAAACAGGATTGATTTTTACCGCAGTAAAAATGTAGTAATACACTTAGTTTTCACGCAACATGAGTGCGGGATAACTTTCCCCGGCACATGTCCCGCTTATTCAGCGGGAGGGTCGGGTGTTGCGTCATAACACGGTCACCACATGCTCACATTACTACATTAACAACACGGGCAGCACATTTTTCACATTGCCACATTAAGCACATTAGTTTACTTCCACCACAGGCGGTCGTGGTTGTGTACTTTGTAGTAGAAGGTAATGGTGATGGTGCTGTATTTATCATTGTTGGTGGGGTCGCCTCTCAGGTTACCGGCAGCATTAGGCGGTTCCAGGTTCAGCCAGTAGCCTTTATCAGCTACCTGCTCTGCAAGCGTAGCCTGGCTTGGCGCCATGTGCGCGTTAAAGGCAGCAGCGCTGATATACTTTCCGCTCACACCATCCAGGTAGTCGGTGAAAGTGAAGCGGTACATGTACTCGATACCGAGGTTGAGGTGCTTACCCAGGTCCCAGCGATAGCCTATGACCAATGGAATGGCCGGCTGCCACAAAGAATATTTAGGAGGAAAGCCTGCTCCAAAGCCCTGGCCTTCAAGGTGCAGGTCGTAGGTTTGCACATAAGTAGGGCTTGCTGCTACAGTACTATATGGCGTATAATGGAAATAAGCAAAGCCCACGCCTATAAAGGGCTGGCCTCTCTTATTGGCCATCTTGGTCTCCGGGTTCATCCTGAACGGCTGAAACTCTAATAGGATAGATCCTTCTTCAATATAGTCCCTGGCATTTTGGGCGCGGGCATAACGCTGGTAGGCATCATCGCCCTGAGATGTGGCTTTTTTTGCGAGGTCGTAGTTCCACTTGTCTGTAGCATACAGCGAGCCATAATTAAGGCCCAGCCTTACCGCCAGGCAAGGGTGTATAGAGTAACGGCCAAACATACCGCCCATGAACGCAACCTTGTCAAAATACTTGCTGTTGGTGTAATGCTCTAAGGCTGATTTAGTGCCCACATCGCCCCAAAGGTCGCTCATCCCGACATTCATGCCGATAGACCAGCCGTCTTTTTCAACATATAGCCTTGATGCGTCTTGTGCATATGATGTATAGCCTGTTACAAAACAGGTAGTTAGTATCAATAAGATCCGGATATACCTCGCCGACATGTATAGAAAATTTGAGGTTGAAGATATAAATTATTTTCCTTTAAAAACAGGTTTTCTTTTTTCGAGAAACGCATGTGCGCCTTCTTTCATATCTTCTGTGGCAAAACAATCGCCGAATCGGCCTATTTCATTGTCGAAACCCGTAGGGTCGCAATTGCCGGCATCATTTACAGAAGCTATGATATTAGCTATAGCGATAGGGGCTTTGGTATGTATCTTTTGCAATATTTCTTTGGCCTTAGGCAGCAGTTCTTCTATAGCCACCACATGGTTCACGAGGCCCAGTGTTTTAGCTTCGTCTGCGCCTATCATATCGGCAGTCATCATCAGTTCCATGGCCTTGCCCTTGCCTATGAGCTTAGTAAGTCGCTGTGTGCCGCCATAACCCGGTATCAGGCCCAGGTTCACCTCAGGCTGGCCAAACTTGGCATTGGTGCTGGCCACCCTGAAATGGCACGCCATGGCCAGTTCGCAGCCACCACCTAGCGAAAAGCCGTTTACGGCAGCTATCACCGGCTTGGGGCAATGCTCTATCTTATCAAACACATTTACGCGGCCTTTTTGGGCCAGTGCGCTGCCGCCTTCCTTATCCAGCGCCAGGAACTCAGTAATATCAGCCCCTGCTACAAAAGCCTTTTCGCCAGCCCCTGTTATTATTGCCGACTTTATCTCGCTGCTGGTGTACACCTCTTCCAGCGCACGGCCCAGGTCTTCTACCACTTCTTTATTGAGGGCGTTCATCTTATCGGGCCGGTTGATGGTGATGATACACGTGCCGTTCTCTATTGTGGTAAGTATTGTTGAATACATTGCATTTATTGTAGTTATCTTTTGAAAAATTAAGGGCATTGAGCTATTGAGCCATTACGTCATTGAGCCATTATCTCCTGTGTTCCTTCACCCACTCTGTAATATAGGTAGCTATCTCGCTGGTGGGCGCGCCAGGCGCAAAGAGCTTACCCACGCCTGCTTCCTGCAGCACTTTCATATCCTCATCTGGTATAATGCCGCCGCCGGTGAGCAATACATCCGTAAGGCCACGCTCCTTCATCAGCTGCATCACCTTCGGGAAAACGGTATTGTGCGCGCCGCTCAGGATGCTGATGCCTATGGCATCCACATCTTCCTGCAGGGCAGTGGCTACTACCATTTCTGCGGTTTGGCGCAGGCCGGTATAGATGACCTCCATACCCGCATCACGCAGCGATGTGGCTATGACTTTGGCCCCACGGTCGTGCCCGTCCAGCCCCACCTTGGCCACCAATACCCTCACCGGCCGTTTCAGATCATTGCTCATAAATATGTAATTGCCCTCAAAAATACTCAAAAAGCTATATTATTTCTTTAAGAGGTTTTATCAATCCTGTATGTACTAAATATAAAATTCGATTGTCAGAAAAAAATAATACAAAAGAGCCATTTCTCAGGACTATATTTCATTACAAAACAGTGAGCGCTATTGGCAAACATCCGGTGTCTAAGCTTTGTGGTGATCCACTCGCCACAGCAACCCACCATCGCCATAACTCAGAAAGCGGAAGCCATGCTGTAGCGCATGATCATACAGTGTGCGCCAGCCGGTGCCAATGAATGCCGATACCAGCAATAATAAGGTGGACTGTGGTTGATGGAAGTTAGTGACCAGTCCATCTGCGACCCTGAATGTATAACCGGGCGCGATCATTATTTGTGTGCGGGTGGTGATGCGCTGCAGGCCATGGGCAGCCATGTGCTGCACTATAGCACCAAATGCTTCTTTGGGGGTATATTGTTTGGGTGTTTCGTATGGTTCCCACTGGGTTACGGCTACGCCGTGAAGGTCTACCTGCCGGCCTTGTGCCCATTTATTACCTATCCAGTAAAGGCTTTCAAGTGTGCGCAATGATGTAGTACCTACGGCCACTATCTTTTTATCCAGCCCGGCGATTATCTGCTGCAGTGTATCCAGGCCTACATCTATCCACTCCTCGTGCATGTTGTGGCCCTCCATGGTAGAGCTTTTCACCGGCCGGAAGGTGCCTGCCCCTACGTGCAGCGTCACATATGCCGCACTGATGTTTTTAGCAGCGAGGCTTTGCAAGATGTTCTCTGTAAAGTGTAGCCCGGCAGTGGGTGCAGCCACACTGCCCTCGTCTTTGGCGTAGGTAGTCTGGTAGCGGTCATCATCTGTCGCATCTGCTTCGCGGTGCAGGTACGGTGGCAATGGCACTTTACCGGCATAGTGCAGTACCTCGGCAAAGGTCAGGTCTGCATCCCAGGAGAGTGATAAGATAAATGAGGTCGGGTTTCGCTCTGCTATAGTAGCAAATAATGTGAATGCAGGATCGGTATGTGCCTGTGCCAGTACCATGCCATCTTTCCACTTGGCGGCGCCACCTACCAGGCACTCCCATTGCACACTGCCTTTTTGCAGCATGGCTGTTTGTATATCGGTATATTGTGCGGCAGGCGCCAGGCAAAATACCTCTATAGTGCTACCGGTAGTCTTTTTAAAGAGTAGGCGGGCATGTACTACTTTGGTCTGGTTAAAGACCAGGAGCGTATCAGCAGGTATGTGCGCGGCAATGTTCCTGTAAGTATCTTCTGTTATCACCCCGTCCTTCCATATCGCCAATTTAGACGCATCCCGCTCGGCAAGCGGGTACTTGGCTATCCGATCGTCGGGCAGGCTGTAAGTAAAGTCGTCTATCTTTAATTCTTTGGGGTGCATTTTTTTTAAGTGAAAAGTTATCCCGATAGCTATCGGGACTAAAAACGTTTTACCTGATCTCAGGTATGGTGATGCCTGTTATCTTGCGATAGATATCAATGGCGTACAGGTCGGTCATGCCGGAGATAAAGTCTACGAGCGATTGTATATTGCCATACACACTCTGATCTTTGCCTGTGGGAAATTGCCCGGAAACCAGTTTCATGATCTTTGCAGATTTTGTCAGCTCAGGGCGCAGCGCGGCATGCACAAATTCTTTCAGCAGGCCGCCTATTACATTGTAGCCCGCTATCTCTATCTCCACCACTGCTTTGTAATTGTATATGTACTTTACAGAAAAGGCATTGATAATGTCTATCAGTTTATGATCAGCCTCTGGCAGGCATTTCAGCAGGTCTTTTTCGAGCGTACCATTGAGTAGTTCTGCTTCGTGCGCCATAAATATTTTTGCCATCTTGCCTATCATCAGCCCTATCCAGCGGGCGCGTATGTATTGCACTTTCTGGTTGTCATCATTTATATTGGCCAGCTTATTTTCTATGTAGGCTCGGGAGTTGTAATCTGTCTCGCCATCAAAGAAGGGCAGAAACATATCCTTAAAGGTGTCGTAGGTGATGATGTGCAGCCTGTGCGCATCTTCGAGGTCTATAACCCGGTAGCATATATCATCTGCTGCCTCGGTGAGGTACACAAACGGGTGGCGGGCATATACATTGCCATGGCCTTCTTTTTTGGGTATTTGCAGGGCATCGGCAATCTGCCGGTAGGTATCCAGCTCCGAATCAAAAAATCCTGATTTTTTTGTGGCGATCAAGGCACCTTTTTTCTTAAAGCCATCTATAGAGGCGCTTGGGTATTTTACCAGCGAAGCCAGCGTAGTATAGGTGAGCTTATAGCCCCCGGCTTCCGGCTCGTTAAAGCTATGGGTGAGTATGCGCAGGGCATTGGAGTTGCCCTCAAAAAACTCAAGGTCGCGCAGTTGCTCGGTGGTCATGGCATTGTGTATCGGGTCTTTCATCTCGCCTTCCAGCCCGGTGAAGAATGCCCTGATGGCATCTTCGCCCGAATGGCCAAATGGCGGATTACCAATATCATGTGCCAGGCAGGCAGAGGCAATGACAGAGGCCAGCTCGTGCCGGTAAAACTCTACAAACGCTTCGCCTTCCTGCTTGTATTGCTCTGCTATCTGCTCACCCACGGCCTTGCCCAGTGAGCGGCCCACAGAGGCTACCTCCAGGCTGTGTGTTAGCCTGTTATGTACAAATATGGCACCCGGCAGCGGGAAGACCTGCGTCTTGTTTTGCAGCCTGCGGAATGCAGAGGAAAAAATAATACGGTCGTAGTCGCGCTGAAAGGAGTTGCGTACCTGGTCGTATGTATTCTTTACGGCGGTATCTCCCGTGCGCTGTGTGGTATAGAGCGTTGCCCAATTCATGGTGTAAATATACAAAACTGCATCCCTCTGTTGCGTAGTAATATGAAAATGCGATCACATTATCCCCAAACCCGCTTCACCAACACACTAACCATTTACAGTGGTATTTTTATAAAAAATCCAGTCTAGTGTGCTTTCCCCAGCCATGTTTCAGGGTTAAGCTTAGTGGATCCTTTTTTGCCAATTACCTTCCATATCTGAAAATTCACCGTTGGCTCTCCGTTATCGTCATTAGCTACTATACCTATCGGCTGGTTAGTACTTACATGCTGAAGCGGGCTTACAGAAGTGCTTTGCAGGTTATTATACACTGTAAAATAGTTGCCGTGCTGGATCAGGACCATCTTAACTCCTCCTAATACGGTAATGCTTTTCACAGTGCCTTCAAATACGGCCTTTACGGTTGCTCCGGGCGATGTCTGTATATCTACGCCGGCGTTATCTATCATTACTTTGGTTTCTATTGGATGCGGGTGCGTGCCAAAGTGGTCGGAAATATACCCCTTCTCTACGGGCCAGTATAGCTTGCCTTTATTACCTTCAAAGTTGCTTGATAAGGCTACGTCGGTGGGTGTGAGTAGGAGCGGTTGTGAATCTGATTTTGATTTTGAATGTACCAATACCTTTGGTGGATTGTTATCATTACTACCACTGCTTGTTGCGGAAGCCGCCGCTTTCTTTTCAGCGGCATCATTACGCCGGTCTTCTTCTTCGGCCGCTTTGGTTGCTTTTGCTATTTCCCTTTCTATGATGTTGTTGATCAGCTTGTTTACTTTAGCCGCTGTCTTCTTGTTGGCTTCTATTTTTTTCAGCAGGTCGCTTTCTTTTCCTTTCAGGTCCTGCATTACCTGGTTGGTTTGGTTGGTTTCTGCCAGCAGCACTTGCTTCTGCTGTTGCTGCGAGTTCAGCAGCTCGTCTTTCTGCGCTTTCTCTGCATTCAGGGATCCTATCTTGTGCTGTAGCTGGTTTTGTGTGGTGCGTATCTGCTCCACCTGCTGCTTACGGAAGTCCCTGAATTTTTTGAGGTACTTCATCCTGCGCATGGCATCATTAAAATCGGTGGAGGAGAACAGGAATGCCAGCATATCGTAAGAGCTGCGTGTTTCGTAGGCATAACGTATAGACTGCGCGTAGCGCACCTTTAATTGTTCCAGCGTTTGTCGCAGGTTCACCACTTCTTTTGATGAGGAACGGATGGTGTTATCAATATCCTGCATCTCATCGTTGATATTGGCGATCAGGTTCTGGCGCTGTGCCAGCTTATTTTGCAGTGCGCGCAGCTGGCCCATGGTGGCCTTCTTATCATTCTTCAATGCGTCCAGCTGCTGCTGGGTCTCATTGATGTTATCCATTATCTCTTTGCGCCTGGCCTGTAGCTGCTCTTTGGTGTATTGTATCTCTACTACCTTCTGCTGCGCAGCAGCGCTTACAGACATTAAAACGAATAGCAAGAGATAAATAACGCGCATCAGCATACCTTAGTGTGAAACAAAAATAATTAATTATCGCGCCTTATTGCCTTTATCTGGCACTTTTAAGATGATTTTACGATCTTTTTCCATAAAAAGGGTGCTTTAGGTTTTTTTATTGCCCAACCTTGTTTTCTTTTGCTGCAAAGAAATAAGACTATGCTATATTCAATGACCGGTTTTGGGCACGCAGAAACTGCCGTTAATGGCAGGCAGGTAACTGTAGAGTTAAAGGCGCTCAACGGCAAGCAGTTTGATATGAACACCAAGTTGCCGCCCATCCTGCGCTCTTATGAGCTGGATATACGCAACCTGCTGAACGCGATGCTGCTGCGCGGCACCATAGACCTATCCATCAATGTGCGGCAGGAAGGCGCTTCAAAGCCAATGGTCATTAATACCGATCTCGCCTTGTTTTACTACCAGGGCATGAAGCAGATAGCAGAGCGCACCGGCCTACCCGAGGAGAATGTAATAGCCACACTGATGCGGATGCCCGAGGTGGTAGGCCCCGACCAGGACGGCATGCCCGAAGAAGACTGGGAGGGCGTAAAGGCGGTGATCATAGCCGCTGCTACAGACCTTATAGAGCACCGCAGGCAAGAGGGTGTGGCGCTGTTAAAGGACATCAGCGAGCGCATCAATAACATAGACAAGCTGCACGACCGGATACAACCCCTGGAGCCTGAAAGGGCCATACGCGTGCGTGCGCGCCTCACGCAGTGGCTGGAGGATATGGTGGGCAAAGAGAAGATAGACCCCAACCGCTTTGAGCAGGAGATGATCTATTACCTGGAGCGTATGGACTTCTCGGAAGAAAAAATAAGGCTGAAACAGCATTGCGAATATTTTAATGATACCGTAAATGAGAATGACGCAGCCATAGGCCGCAAGCTCAATTTCATTTTGCAGGAAATAGGCCGTGAAATCAATACCCTCGGTTCCAAGGCTAACCATGCCGAGATACAGCAGATCGTCATCAACATGAAAGACGAGCTGGAAAAAGCCAAGGAACAGATATTGAATATCCTTTAACTTTGTGCCTGTAATATGGATTTAGATAAGCTCATATCGCAGATACAATCTATAGACGGTAGCCTGAAGCAGGAAGCCGGTAAGGCCGTGAACCGCCTGCTTACCATTCGCAACTGGCTAATAGGCTACTATATTGTAGAATACGAACAGAAGGGCGAGGATAAGGCTAAATATGGGGATAATCTTTTAAAGATCATCTCAGCCACGCTAAACTTAAAAGGCCTCTCTGAAACTAATTTGAAATTAAACAGGCTGTTTTATATTGCCTACTCCACTATCGCGCAAAATGTTCTTGACGAGTTAAAGAATAAAATAATAGGAATTGGTCAGACGTCTGACGAATTTGAAAATAATTTAATAGGAATTCGTCAGACGTCTGACGAATTAACGGAATCAATAATAGGAATTGGTCAGACACTGCCTGACCAATCTTACGGCGAGTTAAGTGAGAAAATGATCAACAGCCTTTCCTTCTCGCACATAACCCTTTTATTGCCGCTTGATAGCCCTTTAAAAAGAGCCTTCTACGCCATAGAAGCTATAAAAGGCACATGGAGTGTACGCGAGCTGAAAAGGCAAATAAACTCCCTGCTATACGAGCGAAGCGGCATATCCAAAAAGCCGGAGCAACTGTTGGCGCAACTGCACGAAAAAACGGAAAGGCAGCCACCCACATCTTTTGTCAAAGACATTTATACATTTGAATTCTTAGGGCTGCCGCTCAAAGATGCAGTAGAGGAAACTGACCTGGAAACAGCCCTGCTGGATAATTTACAGGATTTTTTGCTGGAAATGGGCCATGGCTTTTGCCTGGAGGCCCGGCAAAAAAGAATACTGATAGGCGATGAATACTTCTTTATAGACCTGGTATTCTATCACCGCATATTGCGGTGCCATGTGCTCATAGACCTGAAGGTGGCCGACTTCTCGCACAACAATGCCGGGCAGCTCAATACATACATCAACTACTATAAAAAAGAAATAAAGCTGGCCGATGATAATGACCCGGTAGGTATATTGCTGGTAGCCAAAAAAAATGATGCTTTGGTGGAATATGCCACCGCGGGCATGGACCAGCAGCTATTTGTACGTAAATACATGCTGGAGCTGCCCGATAAAGAACAGATAGCCCAATTCATTAAAAATGAATTGAGGAGTTTATAAAATTGCGACTTACTTTTGAACTGATCATGTACCGCATACTATTCATACTTACTTTTTGCTGCCTGCTGGCAGGTTGCCTGCCTGCTCCTTACTTTCAGAAGGAAGAAGGCGTACCGCAAAATGCCTGGAACTACAACTTCAGGCCTTCGTTCTCTATTGATATTACAGACACCACAGCGGCCTACAAGCCTTACTTCCTTATACGGCACACACAGGCTTATCCTTACTGCAACATATGGGTGTGGCTATATATTACCACCCCGGGCGATAGCGTGGCGAGGAAAGAACGTATCAACATCACCCTTGCCGAGTCTTCGGGCAAGTGGCTGGGGCGCGGCATGGGCGAGATCTATGAACAGCGCATGCAGATGGACCTCGGCGACTCCATAAAATTCAATAAAAAAGGCACCTACAAAATAGCCATGGAGCAAAACATGCGCGTGAACCCACTGCCCGAAGTGCTCAACGTAGGCCTGCGCCTCGAAAAGACAGGATTTGCGAGAAGCAATTAATTGTTTTGAAATAAGTGCAACTGTTTAAATTAGTTAGATCACCGCCTAAAACACTCGCGACTAACGACTAATTACTAACGACTAACGACTAAAAAGAAAATGCGCTTTTTTACTTCTGTTCACCTGTTACTGCTTGCCTACATCACTGCCATCATTGTGTTCTGGGAAATGAGCCTCCAGAAACAGAGCGGGCATATATATGCGCAGGAAACCACTACCCTAAGAAGCCGAATAGACAGCACGCGCGAGCCTGCCGCTTACAACGAAGAGATGACCAAGCTGAACCACGACCTTTCTATGCGCACTACGCAGTATGTAGGCGAGGGCTCTACTTTCCTTGTGGTGATATTCATCGGCGCTTTTATTGTGTACCGGTCCTTCAGCAGGCGCATCATGCTGTCGCGGCAGCAAAATAATTTTATGCTGTCGGTAACGCACGAGCTGAAGTCGCCCATTGCGGCCATGAAGCTGAACCTGCAAACGCTGGAGCGGCACCGGCTGGATGAAGAAAAAACAAAGCAGCTACTGGAGCGGTGTGTGAAGGAATCCGACCGGCTCAATGACCTTTGTAATAACATACTCTTCGTATCGCAGATAGAAGGCCGCCAGTATAAGCATACCTACGAAGAACTGGACCTGTCGGCCATGACAGCAGACATCGTGCGCGACTATGCCATCCGCTACCCGCGCCACTTTGTGCAGGAGATAGAACCCGGCTGTCACTTTACCGGCGATAAGATCATGCTGCGCCTCGCCGTGACCAACCTGCTGGAAAATGCGATAAAATACACGCCTGCAGATAAGCCCATTACTATAGTGTTGCGCAAAACAGGCAAGAATATAGTGCTACAGGTAAAAGACCATGGGCCGGGCATACCCGATGGCGAGAAGAAAAAGATCTTCAACAAATTTTACCGCATAGGCAATGAAGAAAGCCGCCGCTCCAAAGGCACCGGGCTTGGACTATACCTCACCAACAAAATAGTGCGGCAATATAAAGGCCGCATCACCGCAAAAGACAATACACCTGCAGGATCTGTATTCGAGATATGCCTGCCCGCCTAAAAAAGTAGTGCCACACTTTTGGAAGTGTGGCACTACTACAAAATCATTCAACAATTGCGCAGGTTCATTGAGCCATTTCTACTATGGCACCTCCACCACATTCAGTATCTCGTTCAGTATTTGTTCGCTGGTTACGTTCTCGGCTTCTGCTTCGTAGGTAAGGCCTATGCGGTGGCGCATTACATCGTGGCAAATGGCCCTGATGTCTTCCGGTATCACATAGCCCCTGCGCTTGATGAAGGCATATGCCTTAGCTGCTAATGCCAGGTTGATGCTGGCGCGCGGCGAAGCGCCGTAATTAATGAATGGCTTCAATTTCGCTAGTTTATATTCTTCGGGAAAGCGTGTAGCAAAAACGATGTCTAATATATACTGCTCTATCTTCTCATCCATATACACCTCGCGCACCAGGTGGCGGGCCTTCATAATGTCTTCTGTAGATACCACTGGGTTTATCTTCGTCATACCATCCGGGTTCAGGTTGGTACGTATGATCTGGCGCTCTTCTTCTTTCTTCGGGTAGGTGATCACCAGCTTCAGCATAAAACGGTCTACCTGTGCTTCGGGCAGCTCGTAGGTTCCTTCCTGCTCTATGGGGTTCTGTGTAGCCAGCACCAGGAAGGGCTCATCCAGCTTGTAGGTATTGTCGCCAATGGTTACCTGGCGCTCCTGCATGGCTTCCAGCAATGCGCTCTGCACCTTGGCGGGTGCGCGGTTTATTTCATCTGCCAGTATGAAGTTGGAGAATATAGGGCCTTTGCGCACAGCAAATTCGTGTGCCTGCGGGTTGTAGACCATTGTTCCCAGCACATCGGCAGGCAGCAGGTCGGGGGTAAACTGTATGCGGGCAAAACGTGCATGTATAGCCGATGCCAGCGATTTGATGGCGAGCGTTTTGGCCAGGCCGGGCACACCTTCCAGTAATACATGGCCATTGGCCAGCAGGCCTATCAGCAGGCGCTCTACCATGGTCTTTTGCCCTACAACCACTTTATTGAGTTCCATGGTCAGCAGGTCTATGAATGCGCTGTTCTGGTGAATGCGCTCGTTCAGTTCGCGGATGTCAACCGATGATGATGATACTTCCATATGAATTACAAAGGTTTATTAAAATCCAAAAATAGAAAGGTAAACGGAAAAATGGTGAATGTATTTTTAGTTTTAACTTTTTTTAAAAATTGACCTACGCGGGGGCATATACAACATCGCAGTTAAAAGAGCTTTGCGCTCTTTGCCCCTGAGTTGGTGCCTTTTCATCCGCCATAGCCGTAGCGAAGGAGGATTGCGTTAAAAAAGGTAACAACGCAGGAATACCTTAGTTTTGCCGCCTTATCTATTATATATGGACAATTTTGACGAAAGATGGGCCAATACCGAAAAAATGCTCACGGAGCGTTTCGGTAAGGTGCCGGATATGGAAGGCATACTCTTTCTTATAGGCGTGAATGAGCTGGGCAAAATGCCCCGCAAAAAATTCTCAAAAGAGCAGAAACAAGACCTCATGCACATTGCTGTTTGCACCTTGCTTACACAACTCGGCTACTACGAATTTGTAGGCCGCGATGAGGAAGGCTGGCCGCACTTTAAAGAACTGGAAGCTGTGCCTGTGCAGGGACTGGACAACCAGGAGCATATGCTGAAAGAGTGTGTGGTCAATTATTTTGAGTAACATTCATTATTCGTACCTAAAAAGTAAAGGCTCCCAAAATGGAGCCTTTACTTTTTTTATAAACATTCTGTGCAATTATTGCTTGGTAAATTTCCTGGTCACTACTGCTTCGCCATTGCTGTTGGTGAGGCGCACGAAATAGATGCCCGATGGCATGTTGCTGATGTTGAGGTTAGCGCCCTCTGTATCCGTTACTTTATACACACCCATTACCTTACCAATGATGCTGTACACCGTAATGGTCTTTACATCAGCCGCAGCGCTGTATACCACGTTCAGCTCATCTTTCGCAGGGTTGGGGTACAGGTTTACGCTGTTATCTGTAGTGCAGGCAATAGTGTTTGGAGCAGATAATGTGCTGCCTGGGTGCGTTATCACAAATACTATATGCTTAGAGTAGCCATATCCGGCTGTACCTCGTGTAGAATCCGCAATGTTGATCGTTATAGCACGGGTACCACCTATTGAACAACCTCCGAGGCTTGGAAAAAATCCAAATGCCTCAGTGCTGTCGTGTGTAGCGTTGGCATAATAGGTAGAGGTGATCATATGCCCGCTGGTGCCATTCCACAACAGGCCACCCGTATTGTTGCGGCACGATGCGTTGTCACATATGCTCAATGCTGTATCGGCATACCATGCTGCGGGGAATGTGGGCGCTGCAATTACCTCCCATTTCAGGGTAAGGTTATAACCCATGTTGTTAGTGATCTCGTCATTAGAATCTGCTGAGGTGATCACATCCATCCATACAGTATCAGCAGCTGTGGTAAACGATGCAGTTGGTGTTTGTGCTTTTGCTGCAAAAGGCAGCAACGCAACAGAGACCATTAGCGCAAGTAATATTCTTTTCATTGGGCAAGTATTTATTCCTTTTAAAAAATAAAGTTACTAAAAACACGCGTATAAACAAAAAAGAGCCTCATGAGGCTCTTTTTTTATGAAATATTTAATAAATACTATTGTTTAGTAAACCTCCTTGTAACCACCGCTTCGCCACGGCTGTTCATCAGCCTTACGAAGTAGATGCCGGATGGCATGTTTTCGATGTGCAGGTTGGCGCCTGTAGGGTCGCTTACTTTATACACGCCCATTGTTTTGCCAATAATGCTATACACTGCTATAGTCTTTATATCTGCCGATGGATCATATACTACGTTCAGTTCGTCGTGCGCCGGGTTAGGGTACATATTCACCTCTATAGCCTTGTTCACATTAGGTACAGCAAGCGCTGTATGGTTGATAACGAAAGTGATGGTTTTCGAATAGCCTCCGCTGCCCGATGTAAAATCGGTCAATGTTACATTCATCCAGTGTGTGCCGCTTACAGCAGCTGTAAGGTTAGGGAAAAATCCGAAAGCCTCAGTGCTGTCATGTGCGCCGTTGGCATAGTACATAGCGGTAAAGAAAGGCCCGCTACCCAGTGAAGGGTTCCACAGTGCGTTAAGTGCATTGTTGCGGCATTCATTATCATCGCATATTTGGAACGCTGTATCAGCAACCCATGATGGTGGAAAATCAGTAGCATTGCTCACATGCCATTTGATATTCAGGTTGCTGCCCGTGATGTTGGTAATGTAATTATTAGAATCGGCGGAGGTCACTACGGTCATATACACCGTATCGCTCGCAGTAGTAAAAGTGGCTGTTTGCGCACCGGCCTTTGAAGCCAGCAAACCACCTGAAACGATCAATAAAGCAAGTAATATTTTTTTCATCGTCAACGTTTTATCCTGTTATTTATTGCAAACACTATGCCGCAATACAACCAAAATTACGGAAAAATGAGCAAATACGCATGTTTCGGGCTCTTTTTTTATTAAATATATGCTAAAAAAACAGGCCTTCACGCAAGATTTGCCACCACATAGGCAAATTGCGCACATAGTCTATGTGGACCTGCACTCACACATTGTAATACCAATTCGACATCAAAATGATGCAAAAATTTACGCGAGATTTTCTACCACATAGGCACATAGAAAACATAGTCTATGTGGTCTCAACTCATAAATTCCAAGTACACATAGAAACGATTACGCCTACACCTATGTGATCTATGTGCCTATGTAGTGGCCTTGAATAGCACCAAATTGATCCTGATGTTGCACACAGAATAGATGTCGAATTGGTATAAGTTCACATAGGCAGAATTACGCCCACCTATGTGGTCTATGTGCCTCCTATGTGGTGGCCTTAAATAATACGGCGAACACCTGCATGGTTATCCACAAAAAAATCGGGGCCGGCTCTTTTGCAGAGCCGGCCCCGAAATAAAATATTACTTATCTCTTACTTGATAACATTGAGCTTCTGAGTAAGCACTTCGCTGCCGATAGATACTTTCACGAAGTAATCGCCTGTTGCAAATGTAGACAGGTCAATGAGGGTACGTGATGTACCCGGATTGCGCATTTCAGCAGGCATGCTGTACACCAGCTGGCCGGCCATGTTGTATACTTCAAACTTAACGTTATCAGCAGCAACAAGGTTCAGCGCAACTGTAGCAGACTGTGAAGCAGGGTTAGGATAAACTTCCAGGCTACCGCTGTTGCCATTTACCGCAACTACGCCTACGCGGCTGATAGTAGTATCAATGGTCCTTACAGCAGCATAACCTGCCTGGTAAACGTACTTGGTAGCATCGTCTTCAACCCATACTACGATCTTACCGTTCTTGCTGGAGTCATAGCTCCAAACCCTGTAATCAGAAGCCCATGGGTGGTCTTTTGTCCAGCTGCCGGTAACAGTTTGTGTAGAACCTGTAGTAAACGCTGCCAGTGTGCTGCCTGCAGCAGGGAACATGTTTTCCGCTACTTCAGGGAACAGAGTTTGTGGTATTGATTCTGTGCTCTGGTTTGCAGCATAAAGCATAGTATCAACAGTCAAAGCTGCATAAGCCTTCAGGCCGGCCGGTATAGGGCCAGCAGAAGTGATCACAGCGCTGAATGTATATGTATGTGTAGTAGGATTGTGTGTAGGAGTTACAGCGATAGTCAACGGGGAACCAAAAGCAGCGAGCTCACCTATAACAGCACTGCTCAGCCCACCTGCACCGGGGTATACATACTGGCCGTCAACCTGTGCATCAGGTACGCCGCTTACGGAATAATAAGAAAGCCTGCTGCTTACGAAAGGTGCCAGTGTAACACTGTCCATACAATCGCGGCCCGGGAAGTTAACGTGGTAACGAACCATGATGCTCGTTGCCAGGTTGTTCACATAAACAGAGTCAAGGTTTGGAGTTGCTGCGGCACATGGGTCGCAGGAAGCCTGGTTGAACTCTTCGAGCAGTACAGTCTTAGGGCCTAAGTGGTCTACAACTAAGATAGAAGATGTAAAGGTATCGTTTGAATGTACTTCGTCAACACCCGAACCATTGATCTGGTCAGCCCATACTTTAATAACATAGGTACCTGCAGTTGATGGGACCCATGGAGTAGTGCTGGTATAAGTATAGTCGGAACCCAATGCATTGCTGAGGCCGGTAAGTGAAGTGGTAACCGGTGTGCCGCCGTTTACAGAATAGTTCAGGTTGCAAGAAGTTGTGGTAGTAACACCAAAGTTATGTAGCACACCTGTGATGGTGTTGCTTGATCCTGTCTGAACGAAAGGAGCCATATACATAGCAGTAACACCAAGGTCAAGTGTAGGAAGAACAGATGTCTGAACATTATCCACTAACTCTCCCCAGTTGTTGTTGGTGTTATCGCGGAAGGCAACGGTAATGGTAGTACCGTTATATGCGGTAAGTGGCACCTTATGTGTGGTCAAACCACCCGTACCTGCCGGCGCGCTGTATATTGTTGCAGTAAAAGAACCTGCCGTAACACCGGCGGTAGGCGATACCAATACCTGTATGGCTTCACCTGAACCCAGGTCATAATCATCCCACTGGATAACCATGCTATCGCTGGTAACATTGAAAGGAGGAGTGATCAGCCAGCGATCTGCTGTAGCGGCAGGGGTGAACATTGACGTAGTAATCATTTGATAATCACCTGATGACAATGCCTCTATCGGATACCAAGCGTATTTGTCCAATGAATCCTGAAGCCATACAAGACTCGTAAACCCGGGAGTTGATCCAACGGCTGTGCGTACTGTGTGCCCGTCATTGATCAACGTCCAACCAGAAGGGACAGGTATAGTACCTGCATTAAAATTTTCGAGTGCCAACTGTGCGTTAGCTGAGGCAGCTAGCCCAATTGCCGCCACGAATGTGAGTAACAGTTTCTTCATTGTTTTGCTTTTAGATTATTACGTTAAAATTATTAAAAGAAGAATGAACTGACGAAGTTAGGGGAAAATCGTTTTATTAAACAAAAATAATTCGGTTTTTATGGTACATATATTAAGAGTTCATTAAAAATCACCCTTTTTGAGGTAGCTCTGCTTCCATAATTTTTAAAAATTACATCATTTTGCTATATCATGCGATTAATATTATAATAACGGTTAATTCGGCGACTTGTTAATGCCCGGAGTGAAAAATGCCCTCAAAGCCGCGCCCGGCGCAGAAAGAATTTTCTATGACAGTGCATTATCTGTCTATGACAGCGCGGAAAGCGCGCTGTCATAGAAACCCGGTTTTCAATTATTAATTATCTGTCCGACCTTTAAGCCATAAAAGGTCAAAAACAGCAGGGCTTTGTGATCTTAGAACGAAATAAGGGGAAGCCCATTTAGGGTTTGGGGTTTTACCTGCATGCGCAAAGATCTTGCACAGGTGCGCAAAAATGTAGCAAGAATTAACAGCCTGAAAAACGACAAATGATTGATAATCAATCATTTTGAGCATCAGGCAGCTGAAATAAAAAAATGGCGTGCAAAAGTTGCACCGGAGAAACCGAAGAACTAACGATTATCTTTGCCGCCTACAACACATATATAATGGACCACAAAAACTACAAGCTCGATACAAAGCTCATACATGCAGGCGTAAGCCCCGACCCTACTACCGGCGCTATTATGACCCCTATATACCAGACATCTACCTACGTGCAGGCAGGCCCCGGCGACCATAAAGGGTACGAATATGCCCGCACCCAAAACCCCACCCGCACCGTATTACAGAATGCACTGGCGGCCATAGAGAACGGAAAGTTCGGCCTTTGCTTCGGCAGCGGCATGGCTGCTACCGATGCCGTGCTGCGCCTGCTAATGCCCGGCGATGAAGTAATAGTATCCAACGACCTCTATGGCGGCACCTACCGCATCATGACGAAGGTATTTGCGCACTATGGCATCAAATTCCATTTCATAGGTATGCAGGATGCGCACAACATCAGCCGCCATATCAATGCTCAAACGAAGATGATATGGATAGAAACACCTACCAATCCCCTGCTCAATGTAATAGATATTGCTGCCTCCGCGGCTATCAGCAAGAAACATAACCTGGTACTGGTATGCGACAATACATTCGCATCGCCCTACCTGCAAAACCCGCTGGACCTGGGCGCAGATATAGTGCTGCACTCGGCCACCAAGTACCTCGGCGGCCACAGCGATGTAGTACATGGCGCACTCATCATGAATGACACCGGCCTCGAAGAGCGCCTGCGCTTTGTACAAAATAGTTGTGGCGCTGTACCCGGCCCGCACGATTGCTGGCTGGTGCTGCGCGGTATAAAAACCCTGCATGTGCGTATGCAGCGCCACTGCGAGAATGGCGAAGCAGTAGCCAGGTACCTGCACGCCCACCCCAAGGTGGATAAAGTTTACTGGGTGGGCTTTGAGCACCACCCCAACCACGACATTGCGAAGAAACAAATGCGCGGCTTTGGCGGCATGATTTCCTTCACCCTGAAAGATGATAACATGGATGCCGCAGTTGCCGTGCTCAAAAAAACACAGCTATTCGCCCTGGCCGAATCATTAGGTGGCGTAGAGTCGCTCATAGGCCATCCGGCTACCATGACGCATGGCTCCATACCCCGCGAGCAGCGCATAGCCAATGGCCTCTCTGATTCGCTCATCCGCCTCAGCGTAGGCATCGAAGACATCAACGACCTCATAGAAGACCTGAAACAAGCTATAGGCTAGTAACGCACTTGCGTTATCATGCAAAAAACAAACTGCCGGCAAACTTTACAGTTTACCGGCAGTTTAATGATCAATTCCTTGACGGTTATTTCAGCAGTATGTACTGCTCCACATCTTTCTTTGTAATTATTTTATCGGAGAGAATGATCAGACGCTCCACTACGTTGCGCAGCTCGCGGATGTTGCCCGTCCAGTTGTATTGCGTGAGGGCATCTGTAGCCGCAGGCTCCAGCTCTTTTACGGGCTGCTTGTAGTCTTCGCTGATCTCTTTCATAAAGTGCTCTATGAGCGCAGGAATATCATCCCTGCGGGCATTAAGTGATGGCACCTGTATCAGTATCACACTGAGGCGGTGATAAAGATCCAGGCGGAACCTTTTGGCTTCTACCTCTTCCATCAGGTTTTTGTTGGTGGCGGCTATCACGCGCACATCCACTTTAATATCCTTTTCGCCCCCTACGCGAGTAATGCGGCTTTCCTGCAATGCACGCAGCATCTTAGCCTGGGCATCGTGGCTCATATCGCCTATCTCATCCAGGAAGAGGGTGCCGCCATTGGCCTGCTCAAACTTACCTATGCGCTGCTTGATGGCTGATGTAAAAGAACCCTTCTCATGCCCGAATAGCTCGCTCTCTATGAGTTCCGATGGTATGGCTGCACAGTTCACCTCAACCAGCGGGCCGTTGGCGCGGTGGCTCTGCTCATGTATGCGGCGGGCTACCAGTTCCTTACCCACGCCATTCTCGCCGGTTATCAGCACTCGGGCATCGGTGGGGGCTACTTTGTCTATGGTGTCTTGTATGCGCTTCATGCCCTCGCTGGCCCCTATCATCTCATTGGCTCGGGATATGCGCTTGCGCAGCTGCTTGGTCTCTACCACCAGCGACTTTTTATCCATTGCATTGCGGATGGTAATAAGCAGGCGGTTCAGGTCAGGCGGCTTGGAGATGTAGTCGTAAGCGCCTTTTTTTACAGCATCTACAGCAGTCTCTATGTTGCCATGGCCGCTGATAACGATGAAGGGCGTATCGGGCCGCTCCTCATGTGCCACCTGCAATACCTCGATACCATCCATACGTGGCATCTTGATGTCGCAGAGGATACAGTCGTAGTTGTTCTCTTTGATCTTCTTTACGCCTTCGGCGCCATCTGCCGCTTCATCAACAGTAAAGCCCTCGAAGGAGAGTATCTCGATGAGGGTTTTGCGGATCGCTTTTTCGTCGTCTATGACCAGTATGTTTTGCGCCATGGGGTCAGATTTATAAGGTATGTGGTGATCAATGTTGTTTATAGTATTTCAGCTTCAGGAGGCTGCCGTCAAACTCAGCATAGCTGTCATATTGCAGCCAGTCGCCGAGGTTCACATACAGGCTGTTGGGCTGTAAAGGATATTCCACAGCTATATGCCTGTGCCCGAAGATGAAGTAATCGTAGTGTTGTGTTTTCAGTGTTTCAAGGCAGTACTGCACCAGCATTTCTTTCTCCGGCCCCAGGAATTGCTTTGCCGGCGACTCTGCACTATGCTTAGGACCCAGCCTGCTGAACCAGCCTGCCAGCCCTACCCCGGTATTAGGGTGCACCCTGCGGTATATCCATTGAGATACAGGGCTACGCAGCACCTTCTTCAGCACCTTGTAGCCGGTATCACCCGGCCCCAGCCCATCGCCATGAGCGATGAAAAATTTTTTGCCATTGAACTCCGGCATTATGGGCGCATGGTGTACGGGTATGTTCAGCTCTTTCTCGAAGTAGTCGAGCATCCACAGGTCGTGGTTGCCGGTAAATGCTTCTATGGAGAGGCCGCTGTCGCTCAGTTCGGCCAGCTTGCCGAGGAAGCGCGTGTAGCCGCGGGGTATCACATGCCGGTACTCAAACCAGGTATCAAAAAGGTCGCCAACAAGGTATAGCTTTGCGGCATCGGCCTTTATCTCATCGAGCCAGTTGCAGATGCGTTTTTCGCGCGCTATGCTGGTAGCCCGGTCCGGTATGCCCAAATGAAAATCGGAAGCGAAATAAACTTTTTTACCCTTTGGTAATTCCATGTGGTTTTGAAGTGGTGGGTAAAGTTAACAGAAAAAGTGATTATGGTTCATTTCCCTTCGGTGTCATACACTATCCTGTGAAAACTGTGTAATAAGCCCAACTGAAAATATACATTGCCTATGTGTACCTGCTGATCGCCAATATATGTAAGGCTGGTAACATTGCTTCCTATAATGCTGAAAGCGGCATCAATGATAATGTGCCATGACCTGTTAATATGTATGTATTGCTCACACCCGAGATAGGTATGAAAGAGAAAACTGCTGACATTTTTTGAGCCGCCATAAGAACTGTCGAAGTTTATATTATTTTTCGGATCGAATTCGTATTCATGAACATTTTGCACGCCAGTCAACAGCAATGAAGGAGCAAAAGAGATGTAAAAATGCGTATGCTGCTTGTAACCTACTCCTACATCGGCGGTAGGTGCTATGGCCAGGTAAACGCTTTTGTGCGAGATATTTTCGCCGTAAGCATATCCACCCCGGTTATCGTTAAAATCATAATTGAATGAATATTGCTGTAGCGATACTTTTGCACCTGCATGAAAATGGCCTGCAACCTTATGTAAGTACTGAAACCCGAAAGTGAGGCATGGGTCTGATAAATGACCGGTTTGCGCGTCATTGGCAATATGTCCAAAGTAAGACTTCATTACCCCAAATTCAAAGCCTAGCTTATCCTGTGCAAATGATATCTGGCAACATAAACAGCTAAAAACTAAAAAGGTTATCTTCTTCATAAATGATTTGCGGCAAATACTGTGCCGTATTTTATCTGGCCTTTACCAATTGCTTAGTAACAGATGCACCCTGTGCATTTGTACACTTCACCATATACACGCCATCAGGCAGGTTGCCGATATCGATCTGCTGCCTATCAGTAGCTATGCCGGCATGATGCAGATCTTTACCTACAGCATCATAGATCACTAACGCTGTGCCTGCTGCGTTTCCTACTGTGACTATCGCGCGGGCGGGGTTGGGGCTTAATGTAACGTTAGCAAAGGCAGACTTATTTACTACTGATACACCCACATTGCCCGATATGGTGCGAATGCGGCTGTTGTTGTAGTCGGCTATATACACTGTGCCATCGCTGCCTACGCATACACCTTCGGCATCCAACTGTGCATCTGTGGCAGGGCCGCCATCACCGGAGAAGCCGGGTATGCCATCGCCAGCCAATGTGGTGATGATGCCGGTAGCTCCGTCTATCCGCCTGATAACACCACTGCGGTATTCGCCCACAAAAATATTGTTTTGCGGGTCTATGAATATCCCTGTAGGCTCGTTCATACGGGCGCTTAATGCCGGGCCGCCATCGCCCGCCCATCCGGTCAAACCATTGCCGGCTACGGTGGTAATGATGCCGGTAGTGGCATCTATTCTGCGTACTACATTATTTTCGGCATCTGTAAAAAAGAGGTTACCATATGTATCCATGCACATATCAAACGGCACGTTCACTTTGGCGGCTGTAGCCGGCCCACCATCACCAGAATAGCCTGTCGCGCCTGTTCCTGCTATGGTATTGATGACGCCTGTGGCTGCATTTATTTTCCTGATATTATTGTTAGATGCGTCTGCGATATACACATTGCCAGGGGCATCCACATACACTCCGATCACATTATTCAGCTGTGCGTGGGTAGCAGGGCCGCCATCTCCCGATCCGCCACTTATCCCTGTGCCTGCTATCGTGGTGATGATGCCCGTGGAAAGAGTGATCTTTCTTACCCGCGCGTTCATGCCGTCTGCAATATAGATGTTGCCAAACGTATCTATGCGCACTGCATCGGGCAGCCACAGGGATGCGCTCACAGCGGGCCCGTTATCACCGCCATACCCGCCAAAACCGTTACCGGCTATTGTGGTAACGATGCCCGTAGAAAGGTCCATCTTACGGATACGGTCGTTATCCTCATCAGCTATCAATAAATTGCCGGCACGATCTAAACACAACTGGCTGGCATTGTATAGCTGTGCGTTGATGCCGGTCTTCCCATCGCCATTATACCCGGCGGTGTCATTACCTGCTATAGTATTGATGACCTGTGCTGAAGCACTGCCTGTGATGAGGCAGGTGAGTAGAAAGATATTTATAACCCTGATCATAGTTTTACTAACCACCGTTGTGGTGCATGATGCCTATCTGCAACGAGATGCAGCCGGGGTTCAGCTTATTTGGGCTGTACTGTGTGCGTGAACCATCAGTAACATCGCTGGTTTTGGTAACGCTGGATCCGATGAACCCAAAGTCTTCGGAAACAGTAAAGCTCCAATGCCCGCGCATAGACAAAAACTCAGTAAAGCCAAACCCAACGCGGATAAGCATGGAGTTGAGGTTCTTGGAAGAGTTGATGAGGCTGTCGTAACTGCCTGCCCCACCGCCATTGCTAAAATCCCACTTCCTCATGGTCTCTGTGCCGCTCATCTTAAAGCCGGCACCTGCGCTCAGGTTAAATTTGAGTATACCACGATGATCCACATCGCGCACCAGCTTAGGTGTGATGAACACATACCCGCATTGGTCAAGAAGCGTAACACCGGCATTGCCTGTGCCGCCTTTTACGCCATAAGCTTCGTTGTCGTAATAGATGTTGTAGCCCTGGTAAAACAGGTTGGCGCCAATGGCAGTATGCTCGTTAATGGCCTTGAAAAAGTCGAGGCCGGCAGAGATGGATACGTTGTAATTATTAGAAGTAACTAATCCGCCGCCACCATATAAACCAATGAAAACACTGGACTGGGCATTAGCAAAAAGTGCAACAAAAGGTAAAAAAGCTACAAGTATTAATCGTTTCATGTGCGAAAATTAAACAAATTTCTTATTTTCAATAGCATGTTTTCTTAATAATGTGCTGGCGCGATACCTATCCTCGTGATATTCTTCGTACAAACCATCCAAAACAGCGAGGCAATTTGCTGCCCCCCATTGGTCGCACCAGGCCAATAACCCTTTAGGATAGTTCACTCCCTTGGTCATTGCGGTCTCCATATCAGCTACTGATGCCACACCCAGGTGGACGGCATCCACAGCCTCATTGATGAGCATGGCCACTATACGGTCCATCACATATCCGGCAGTATCCATATCGGTGGTGGCATCGGGTGTTGGGGTCCCTTCAGCATAGTTATAGAAGCCCCTGCCACTCTTGCGGCCCAGCCAGCCGGCCTCCAGCAGTCTTTTCTGCGAGAAAGATGGCTTGTAGCGGGGATCGTAGAAAAAAGACTGAAAAACGGTTTCCGTGACTACATAATTCACATCATGCCCTATGTAGTCCATTAGTGTGAAGGGCCCCATCTTGAAGCCCGCTACCGAGGTCATAATATGGTCTATGGTGGCCATATCGGCAATACCCTCTTCCATAATGCGGATGGCCTCGCCATAAAAAGGGCGGGCTACCCTGTTCACAATAAAGCCGGGGGTGTCTTTGGCTATTACGGGTGTTTTGCCCCATTGCAGCATCAACTCCTTCATGCTACCCGTTAGGGCGCTGTCTGTTTGTATAGCCGGTATGATCTCCACCAACGCCATCAGCGGCGCGGGATTGAAGAAATGCAGGCCAATGACCCTATTGGGCTTTTCGCAAGCAGCAGCTATAGAGGTGATAGACAATGAAGAAGTATTGCTGGCGAGTATACAATCTACACTCACTACTTTTTCCACCTCACCGAAGACCGCTTTCTTTATTTCTATCTTCTCTACTATGGCTTCAATAATGAGGCCGCAATCTGCAAATGCGCTTACTTCTCCTGCAAAAGAAAAACGTTGCAATATCTCATCAGCAGAAGTGATCTTGCCTTTTTCCTGGAGCTTTTGCAGCGTAGCTGCAAGATTTTTTTTTGCCTTTTCCAGTGCAGTGGTATTGTTGTCGTACACAACTACTTTATGCCCTGCTGTGGCCGCTACCTGCGCTATACCCGCTCCCATGGCCCCGGATCCTATAACACCTACGATCATTTTACTTCTTTTTCAGGTTCAGAATGCTCCAATCAGTTTTCTCAGCTACGATGATATTAGATAAGAAGCCAAGGCCGTCTATTTCCATGTTCACTACATCGCCATCTTGCAACCACTGTTCTTTGTAATCAGGGTTGGTCAATTTGCCGGTGCCGTTGAGCTCCAGGAAGCAGCCAGTGCCTACTGTGCCACTGCCTATTACATCGCCGGGCAGTATATCAGCGCCGTAGGCGCAACGCTCTATGATCTCGGCAAATGTCCAGTCCATATCGGCCATGTTGCCCTCACTTACCTGTACGCCATTTACGGTGCAGGTCATACGCAAGTTGTAGGCATTGCCGGTGTGGCCGGGCTTAGCGGGCACTTTGTATTGTTCCAGCTCATCTGGTGTTACCAGCATCGGCCCTATCACTGTGCTGAAGTCCTTGCCCTTGGCCGGGCCGAGATTGAGCAGCATTTCTTCCATTTGCAGGGTGCGGGCGCTCATGTCATTCATGATCATGTAGCCACCTATATATTGATCGGCATCGGCGGCTTTTATGTTGCGGCCTTTTTTGCACAGCACTACGGCAGCCTCCAGTTCAAAATCGAGTTTTTTGAAATGATCGGGCATGCAGGGTATAGAGCCGGGGCCCTGTATCGCGTTATGATTGGTGAAATAGAATATCGGGTATTGATCGAACTCTGGTATCATATCCACCTTGCGGTTGCGGCGGGCAGCGGCCACATGCTGGCGAAAGGCATAGCCGTCGCGGCAGGAAGTGGGGTTGGGCACCGGGGCAAGGATATTTGCGCCCTTGTATGCGGTACCCTGCACGGTGGCTTTACCGCTTTTTATGTCGGCCTCTGTGCTGCGCATAGCATCTATGCTTTGCTCCCATTTATTCAGGAGCTGTGCCATAGTGCCTGGTAGCTGCGCATTTGCAGCCGTAGTATCATAAAGCGTATCGCCAATGTAAAACGCGAGCTGCTGGTTGCCATTCTTGGAATAGGTAACTAATTTCATGGAAATTTGTTTTGAGGGTGTAAAAGTAGTTTTTGTGCGTTAAAAAACGGGCATGAGACCAAAGTGCATCTAAAGAGCGTCCGGAACATAATTTACAATACAATAATGTATTGGCTTGCAGGAATGCCTCTAATTGCAGTAAATTTGCCACCGCATATGGCTACTTACGAACAAATATTTGAAAATAACCGGAAATGGGTGGCCGACATGAAGGCCAAGGACGCTGATTTTTTTGAAAAGCTGGCACGCGAGCAGACTCCGGATTATCTATACATAGGCTGCTCAGACAGTCGTGTACCCGCCAACGAGATCATGGGACTGGAGCCGGGCGATGTATTCGTACACCGCAATGTGGCCAACCTGGTGAACAATACCGACCTGAATGTGATGTCGGTCATCAACTTTGCGGTGAAACACCTGGATGTGAAGCACATCATTGTGTGCGGGCATTACGACTGCGGCGGCGTAAAGGCTGCCATGATACCCAAGGATATGGGCCTGCTGAACCCGTGGCTACGCACGATACGCGATGTGTACCGTATGCACGCAGCTGAACTGGATGCCATAACAGATGAGCGCAGTCGATATAGCAGGTTGGTGGAGCTGAATGTAATAGAGCAGGCTACCAATGTGATCAAAATAGCAGGCGTCCAAAAGAACTACCAGAAGCAAGGCTACCCCGTGGTACACGGCTGGGTGTTCGACTTGCATACGGGCATACTCATTGATCTCAACATCAACTTTGAAGGAATACTACACGAGATCCAGAAGATCTACGACCTTACCGGGATGGCATCGGCACATAATGAGGATGGTGACGACTGATCAATTAAACAGCGCATAATCCCGCAGGTACGAGCATGAACTGTAAGCTTCCTGGTAGAGTTTCGTATTCTTATACCCTTTATTCAGCCGGGCGAGGTATGGGCTTCTTAAGGAGTTTTGGTAATAGTCACCTTTACAATTCTTCTGCCAGCATTTAGCCGCCATGAACAGGCATCGCGCTTTCATATCTCTGTCGGCACTGCGATCATAGGCAAGCATATAATACTTCATGGCCCGCATTACGCCATAGTATTCGTGCAGCTCCGGCTGCAAGCCTTTTCTGTGTTCGGTATAATAAGCAAGATCGTCAGTTGTGCTAAGGGAATAAGCGCAGGCATTATTTGCCTTGCCATAGTAGCTGGTGTTGTACAGCGCATTAGCATACTGGTAGCAGGGCAGCGCATTGTGCGGCTGTTTTTTCATTTGCAACTCCAGTACTACCATTTTGCGGGCATAGGTAAGCTTGGTGTACATGTGCGATGAGTCTTTTACATCCCAGTCGCGGGTATCTTCCAGCCCACTCACCAGCATATCAGGCAGGTCTTCGCCAGGGGCTGCCTCTTTTTTACTGAGTACGGCAACGGCTTGTTCAAATTTCATTTCGCGAATGTACTTGGTGCCTTCCAGTTCCAGCAGCGTACCTATCGGGTATTGGTTAGAGTTGGTGAGCCACTGCTCAAAAGGTGTTTTATCTTTCTTGTTCACAAAGCCCTCTACTTCGTGCAGCTTGCTGATGCTCATGTTTTCCAGCAGGCCACCGGGCAGGTCAGTAAATTCATTACTTACCGATTTGTCGTATTCATCATTAATGATGCTGTTGGCGAGGCAATACAGCGCACGCACTGTATCGCCTTGCTGCATATACATATCGGTAAGTATGTTAGCCATCAGGCTTTTGTATGTTTTTTTAAAGCGCTCGCTTTTAGCACAGCGGTTGTTCACCCATTTAAGGGCTGGCAGCAGTTCGGCTTCTGTTTCAGCAGTAATACGGTTGCTTTGATGTGCTGTGGATAGTATTTTCACAATATCGTACACATCCCGCTCAGATGGGATCATCTTTTGTGCACCGGCAATATCGAGGTAAGCTTTGCTGTCTGTAAACTTATCCTGCATAAAGCAGATGTATGCTGATGCTATATTCCAGAAAGCTTTGTCGCGCGTGGCATTTGTGGTAGCCATTTTCTGCGAGAAGCCATTCAGCTCTCCCAGATATTTTAGGTAGCCCGCTTTTGCCTTCTGCCATTCGTTCTTATTATCGTCCGATGACGAGGTGTAATAGGAATATAGCGCTCTCGGTGTAAGGCTTCGCTCCTCGCTTTCTCTCCTTTGCAGGAAGCGTTGCTCGGCCTTGTTCATCTCACGTGTCATGATGAACTTAAGGCCGCTTACATTAGGGTCCAGCGCATACGCTTTCTGCATACAGTTAAGGCCCTCCTGTTCTTCGCCGCTGCCTTCGTGCAGGCCATCCATTACCCACAGCACTGCTTGTTCATGTTTGTTTTTGCACAGGGGTAGCACATCGGTGGTCTTCATGCTATCGAGGCACCACAGGTAGCTTAGGAACCCGCTGAATTTCATATCATTACTAAGATCAAATGCTTTACTGTACTGGTAGGCTGCTTCCTTCTTCCTGTGCAGATGAAATAATGCGCCCGCCTTCAGCCCCAGGCAGCGCGGGTACATAACATTATCTGCGGTAGCATCGCCCACCAGCTTATCATATATATCCAGCACTTGCTGGTCGTCGCTGTTATGAAATGCCAGCCGCAGCGCCTGGTAAGTATAGCGCCACTTCAGGAACCCTGTTTTTGTTTTCTGTGCTTTGGTGGCACCCCTGATGATCATCTCCTGTACGGTTGCCGTATCTTTCACATTGTTCATATAATTCCTCTGTTGCTCATCCCAATGCCCGCCGGGGTCTGCATTGAGTGGTTCGCATTGCTTGGCATATACCATATAATCGAGCAGGTCTTTATTTTGTGGCTGCAATAAAAAACGGGAGAAGGAATTGTTCCTCACTTTCGCTGGCACATCTACTACCAATTGCGCCAGCGCACGCACATCGTCGTGATCAAAGGTGTTCATAAAGGAGTCTATATCAGCGCGCTTCACAGTGCCTTTACAGTAGTCGTACCATTCTGTGATGTTGGCATCAGGCAAGTCTGTATCATCTGAAGGTTCACCGTAAGGATTAAAATCCAACGTGAACGATTCATTGAATTTGAAGGGAGCGTACTGCGTTTGCCCGGTAATAGTGCTCTGAAAAAAATCGTAACCGGAGTCAAATGGATCGTAAAAATCGGCACAGGCCAGCAGCACACCTGCGGCTACAAAAACTAAGCTACCGGTAGCAATTATAAACCGCCTCAAGATCATTGGGAGAATATTTACTTAAAGTTATACTATCACATGCAAATAATATGACGTTAAGATCAATATTTTTTATGCGCCGGGCTGAATAGTTGGCCATTGCCTCTAAGTCTTTGTAAGCAGGGGCTTCGGTGCGAATGATGTCGCCCTTTTTCAGTCTGTAGCCACGCCAGGTAGTATCCTGCCGGCAGAAATAGAGGTTTTCTCCATGCGGGGTAAACAACATGTTGCCCGCGACATCTTTTTCCGTCAACTCGTGGAGTATCCCATAAAACTGCTCCTGCCTGAAGAGTACGCACCACTCGAATATAGGTAAGGCCATATCCATAGGCAGGGGGTAATCGTCTATGTGCTTCAGATAATCTTTTGCGCCGGCGGCATCGAGTATAGAATTGTAGGGGCCATATTTTTTGAGGTTGCCCATACCATAGCACATGAGCAGGCCCTTATCTACAGGCGGTATACCGGTGGTTAGTTTGTACTTCACCTGGTTCAGCCGTATGGTGCAGGAGAGCGTTTTGCCCTTGACAAAAACATCCTGTTTAATCAACCGGAGCAGGTGAAAATATTTCTCTTTGGTGCCCTTTGTCCAGTCGCAATCTATCTGCACCTCCTGCGGTGTGATGCCTGCCTCTGCACAAAGGCTTTGTGTAAGTCCGCATATGCTGTTGGCGAGTTGCGGTACTGCGCTGTGATTTAGCGATATGAGCGCACGCTGTGTGATAAAAATGACAGGCACGTATGCCAGGCCGGTATCTTTAGTCTCTATGCGCACAGGGGCTATGGGTATGGTATGGCCTGTAGCCGCATCTTCATCTACATCAAAAAAGCGGAGGTACATTTTATGAACACCAAGCTGGCGTAAGGTACTGCGCTCATACTGCGATGGCTTGTAGATGGTCTTCCAGTAGTAAAAGCCCTTAGTGACATTGTGATGTACCCTGTTGCACGCGAAGAGCAGGCAAAACAACAAAAGCAAAGCACCACGAACATTGAGCATCCTGCCAAAATTACGGCACGATCACCTTCTGCGCGCCTTTCTCTACCCTGAATTTTATGGTAGGCTCGCAGGCATGGGCATCACCGTCTGTCTGCATCAGTTTCAGCGCGGGGTTGGATATGGTGATCTCCCTGCCGGTAAGGTGCTGCACATAGGGGCTGCCGGCTATGCTGCCGGTGAGGCCACGAAAGGCCAGCGCGCCGCCGAGTATCTTTGGGAATTTGCGCACGATGATAATATCCAGCAGGCCATCGGTATAGCTGGCCATGGGTGCTATGCGGAAGTTGTAGCCAAACTGCTGGCCATTGGCCACATTGATCATAAAAGCACGCTCAGAATAATCTTTGCCATCTATAGTTATCTTCCAGTCCCACTCTTTATACATCCACATGTGCTTGGTGACGAGCCAACTATAGACCATGAGGCCACGCCGCTCACTGGTAGCAAATTTTTTGGAGATGAGCGCATCAAAGGCGACACCTGCATTACTGATGAAGGGACGCTCATTAGCAAAGGCCACGTCCATTTCGGCAGTATTGCCTTTAGAGATCACCTTTATAGCTTCATTGGTATCCAGCGGTATGCGCATGGTGCGTGCCATACCATTGCCTGAGCCTTTGGGGATGATGGCGAGTAGCGTATTAGTACCCAGAAGCCCTTGCGCCACATCATTCACCGAACCATCTCCCCCTACAGCCACTACAGCATACGCGCCTTTTTGGGCGGCTTCCTTTGCAAGTGTCGTGCCGTGCTTGGCATATTGGGTGTGTATGAGTTCGTAAGAATATTGCTCTTTATCGAGGTTGGCCTCAATACCCTGTGTTATCTCCTTCTGCCGCTCTACACCCGATTTTGGGTTGATAATAAAAACGATGTGCTTTTTGCTCATACTATCTGTGCTTTGAGGCTGAGGTCCATGCTTACGGCATGATGAATGACCGCGCCTACAGAAATAAAATCGACACCGGTGCGGGCATAGGCCACTACATTATCCATATTGATGCCACCGGATGCTTCTGTTTCGTATTTACCACCAATGATCTTTATGGCTTCTTCTACCTGTTCAGGAGTATAATTATCCAGCATGATGCGGCGCACATTGCCTGTGGCCATTACCCGCTGCACATCTTCTATACTTCTTGTTTCTACTTCAATATCCAGGTTCAGGCCGTTGGCCTTCAGGTAGGCATTAGTGGTTTCTATGGCCTTTTCTATGCCTCCGCAAAAATCAATGTGGTTGTCTTTCAGCATTACCATATCGTACAGGCCCATACGGTGATTAACCCCGCCACCTATGCGCACGGCCTTCTTCTCAAAAGCGCGAAACAAGGGCGTTGTTTTGCGGGTGTCCAGTATTTTAGTAGAATATCCTTTTATGGCATCCACATATTGGCGGGTGAGTGTAGCTATACCGCTCATGCGCTGCATACAGTTGAGCGCCAGCCGCTCGGCCTTTAATATAGTATGTACGCTTGCCTCTACTTCAAAAGCTATCTCGCCATTGGCCACTTTATCGCCGTCTTTCTTAAATGGTGTAAATACTGCTCCGGGTTCCAGGTACAGGAATATATCTTTAGCCAGTTCCATCCCGGCAAGAACGCCATCTTCCTTAACCTTCAACACTGCTTTTCCTTTCGCATCTACGGGTATGCAGGCGAGTGTTGAAAAGTCGCCATTACCCACATCTTCACGTAATGCGGCCTCTATAAATTCGGTAGTGTCCAATATTGTCGTTTTTATCGGTGGGCAAAATTAGTAAATATGGATTAGGACAATGTTAAATGTTTGGTTGTATGAATTCGCTTCCTACAGGTATAGACACATCGACTGCATCGCATCAATCGCTGAAAGAACATAATTAATTGACTATTAATTAAACGTGACTAAGGAAAAAGTAATTATCATAGTAAAAAGCATCGTTATCTGTCTTAGGTATCTACTTTCTACTAACAACTAACGACTACATACTATCTTTGTCACATGAGCGAAGAACGTTCCTTAAATTTTTTAGAGGAGATCATAGAGAATGATATTGCCGAAGGCAAGAATGGTGGCAGGGTACATACCCGTTTTCCGCCGGAGCCTAATGGCTACCTGCATATAGGCCATGCTACTTCCATATGCCTCAACTTTGGGCTGGCGAAGCGGTATAACGGCAAGTGCAACCTGCGCTTTGACGATACCAACCCGGTGACGGAAGACACGGAATATGTAGACAGCATACGCAACGACATAAAGTGGCTGGGCTTTACGTGGGATAATGAGTTTTATGCTTCTGATTATTTTGACCGGATGTATGACTTTGCGCTCACGCTCATCGAAAAAGGGCTGGCCTATGTGGATGACAGCACTGCCGAGGAGATAGCCGCCACCAAGGGTTCGACCATAGCGCCGGGTACAGACAGCCCATACCGCAACCGGAGCATAGAAGAGAACCTGCGGCTATTTGGCGAGATGCGCGATGGCAAGTATAAGGACGGCGAAAAAACGCTGCGTGCCAAAATAGATATGGCGCACCCCAACCTGCTGATGCGCGACCCACTGATGTACCGCATAAAGCATGAACACCACCACCGCACGGGCGACAAATGGTGCATCTACCCTATGTACGATTTCGCGCACGGGCAGAGCGATAGCATTGAAGAGATAACACACAGCATATGCACGCTGGAGTTCATACACCACAGACCGCTGTATAACTGGTTCATAGAGCAACTGGGTATATTCCCGTCACAGCAGTATGAGTTTGCCCGCCGCAACCTTACCTATACGGTAATGAGCAAGCGCAAGCTGCTGCAACTGGTAAACGAAAAGCACGTAAGCGGCTGGGACGACCCAAGGATGCCCACCATAAGCGGTATGCGCCGCAGGGGCTATACAGCCGAGGCGCTGCGCCAGTTTTGCGATACCATAGGCATAGCCAAGCGGGAGAACATTGTGGACATAGGCATGTTGGAATTTTGTGTGCGGGAGCACCTGAATAAAACAGCCAACCGTGTGATGGCCGTGCTGGACCCTGTGAAGCTGGTGATCACCAACTACCCCGAAGGACAGGAAGATATTTTTATAGCCGACAATAATCCCGAAGATGCTACAGCAGGCACGCGGGAGATACCCTTCAGCCGCGAGGTGTGGATAGAGCGCGAAGACTTTATGGAGGTGGCAGCGAAGAAATACTTCCGCATGGCGCCGGGCAATAAAGTGCGCCTGAAGAATGCATATATAGTAGAGTGTACAGGCTGCGCGAAGGATGATGCCGGTAATATTACAGAGGTGCATTGCACCTACCTGCCCGAGAGCAAGAGCGGCAGCGACACCAGCGGCCTGACAGTAAAAGGAACCATACACTGGGTAAGCATACCCCATGCCAAAACAGCAGAAGTGAGGATGTATGACCGCCTGTTTAAAGTAGAAGACCCGGCAAACGAGGAGGGTGATTTTAAAGACCACATAAACCCCGATTCTATGCACATTTTACCGGCAGTATACATAGAGCCTGCGCTGGCCACAGCACAGCCCGGAGACCGTGTGCAATTCATGCGCAAAGGCTACTTCTGTGTAGATACAGACAGCACGCCCGATCACCTGGTATTCAACCGCACAGCTACTCTGAAGGATGCGTGGGCGAAGGAGGTGAGGAGGGGATAGAACTAAGCCTGGTATAAACGCTCGTCTATCTGCATCTGCCGGTCGGCAATGATCTTTACTTTGTGAAATAGCGGATGGGTGGGGTTGAGCAAGTAGTTGTGTTCTTCCATCATCAGCACAGAGGGTATTTCTAATGCCAGATATTTATTTGCCTGGGTGAACAGGTCGCCGATACGGGCAAGATGATCGGGCGGAGGATTGTTTTGCCAGCCTTGGGGTAGCCGCTCAAGCGGGTAGCGCACTATGCTGTTGTCGGGTATCTCTATAGTTGCCATGCAGTAGCCCTGCTCTGGTATCCTTCCTATATGTGCTACCGACTCCAGCAATGCCAATGCACGGCTCTGCGCTGTATAGACCATGTGCGTATCCTTACTGTTCCACCTGCCTCCATATAATGCAGCACCACGGCCGGAGAGGTCTCTTACATAGCGCCAGTCGCTTATACGGTAGACTATCATCAGGCAAAAATTCCGTGTTCTATGCGGCCTAGCTCATTCATGAGCATATTGATACCCATTGAAGTATCCAGGTATTCTTTGGGTTTTTTATTGCCAAGCGCCAGTATGGTATTATCCATCCACTGCTTGAATTTATCCATAGTGCCAAAGACTTCTTCGCCACGACTATAAAGCCTTGCCATTTCTATCATCCGTTCAGATTGCTCTTGAGATAGTTTTTGATTAGCTGTATAGCGGCGCAGGGTTCTGTCAGATGTATGTACGATAGCTGCCATTTCGGAGAGCGAAATATCTGCAACATCCATAAGGTGGGTCATAGCCTGCTTGGGAATGCCTGCCCTGATAATATTGATCATATCATTATCACTTTGTATGGCAGCAAAATCTTTCTTTCCCTGCATACCCATAATACCTATGCCGCGCATGGTCGTAGCATCCTGTACATACCCATAAGCTACGGCAGGCTCTGAAACAATAGTGGAGTCTATCGGCTTTGTACTATACTGTTTACTTTCAGCAGGATGTTTGTCTTTCATGGCCTGTTCAATTTGACCACAATTTACGGACATTTGTCCGATTTACCAAATTTTATTTACCTGCTATCATACTTATTTCCACATGCACACCCTTGGGCAGGCCGGATACCTGTACGGTTTCTCGGGCGGGTGGGTTTTCGGAGAAGTAGCTGCCATAGACCTCATTTACCTGTGCAAACTGGCCCATATCGGTAAGGAAAATAGTTGTTTTAATGGCATGGCTGAAATCCATACCGGCTTCGGTCAGGATAGCTTTTAGATTGTCCATTACCAGCCTGGTGGCGGCCTGTATATCATCAAGTATAAGATCGCCGGTGAAGGGGTTCAGTGGTATCTGGCCGGAGATGAATAGCATGTTGCCAAATTGCACGGCCTGGTTGTAAGGGCCTATAGGTGCAGGTGCATTATCTGTGCGGATTATTTTCTTTTCCATACATCAAAAGTAATGGTTTTACTTTTTGGTAGCACTACATTTGCATTGTTATGAATTACTTATTACATATCGATACCTCAGGCGATAAAAGCACCTTCGCTATAGGCTGTGATGGCGCAATGGTAGCCCGGCGCACCCATGAGGCAGCAAGAGAACATGCCGCAACTATAAATACCATCACAGCGCAATTGCTGGCCGATGCACGCATCACATTCGCGCACCTGGCGGGTGTAGTAGTATGTGCAGGGCCGGGCTCTTACACAGGGCTGCGAATAGGTATGGCCACCGCAAAGGGGCTTTGCTACGCATTAAATATACCCTTGCTGCTGGATAATAAATTGACGTTACTCGCTTATCAGCAGCAGGCAAAATTCAAGGACAATTATGAGCAATATATTACTCTGTTAACTGCACGTGAAAAAGAGTATTTTATATGTGCTTATGACAATGTGCTGCATTGCCTTGTAGCACCACAGCATATAGTGGAAGACCAACTACAGCAGCTCATAGAAAAAAGGGAGAGTGCTCTTATAGTAGGCGATATTGATGAAGATGTACTCAAACCACTGATGGTCAAAAATTTACAGATAGAAAATAACGTGGAAATAGATGTGCCGATGTGGGTTGTGCATGCAAATGAGCAATACAATTGTAAGCGTTATGTAAATTTATCTGCTGCCGAGCCATTTTATTTGAAACAAGTTTACACCCATAAGTGATTGTTTAACAGTACATTACGTGTAAAGTCTTATAAAAAATATCGTACTTTAACGGAGCCTTAACTTTTTTTTTAGATATTTTTCGTTTCATATCGCTTTAAATGAGTATGTTTGCACTCCCGTTACAAATTAATGATGGGCAACAATAGTAAGCAATCAACTTTTTTTAATCAATTAACATCGTAAATTTTAATTAATGGAAACGACGGTATCAGCAAACACTCTGGTAATTCGGAAAAGTGAAGGTTCTAGCGAACAGATCAAATTAGACTACGTAGCTGTAAAAAACGCAGCTATGACTTTAAGGGCTATCAACCACAAACTGCGTCAGCAGATCGTGAAATTGCTCGAAGAAAATAAGCGTATGAATGTTACAGACATCTACGTGAAATTGCGTTTGGAGCAGTCTGTTGCATCACAGCATCTTGCTATACTTCGCCGTGCAAACATCGTGATCACTGAGCGCGATGGTAAGTTCATCCACTATGCACTGAACCACGCGCGTATCGCTGCTGTGGCTAAGTTCGTAAACGAACTGGTACACTCTGAAGAAGCTAACAACGCTTAATCAGCAGTCTGAGACTTATAAAGAACGCCCCGCAAATTGCGGGGCGTTCTTTATTTTATTAACTGAAAGTTTATAAAATAATTACTGTAGCATTTTTATCATAGTATAAACCTAATGAGTGGCATTGAATCATCGAGCAATTGAGCCATTTATAAAGAGTCATTCTTCACCTGCTCCCATGTGGCATATAAGCTTTCCTGCGTGGGTCGGTTTGCTGGCACCTCGCTCAGTGGCAGGCATTCTATAAGGCTGTCGTGGCAGTCTTTGGGCAGCATTTGATACAGGCGGGTACCCTTTGTTTTCCAGGCGATCATTTCGTCACTTACTTCTTTAATGATTTTGGCGGGGCTTCCTGCCACCAGGCTGCGGCGGGGAATGACCATTTTGGCGGGCACAAACGTCATAGCGCCTATGATGCACTCGTCGCCTATTTCGGCTTCATCCATAAGTACGGAGTTCATGCCTACCAGCACATTGCGGCCCACATGCGCGCCATGTACTATAGCGCCATGCCCTATATGTGCGCCTTCACGGAGGGTAATAGTGATGCCTGGGAACATGTGTATGGTGCAATTCTCCTGCACATTACAGCCGTTTTCTATCACTATGCCGCCCCAGTCGCCACGAATGGCAGCGCCCGGCCCCACATACACATCCCTGCCAATGATCACATTGCCGGTAACGGCAGCCAGCGGGTGCACGAACGCAGACGGATGCACCACAGGTATAAACCCTTTGAATGAATAGAACATAGGCCAAAAGTAGTAAATAGTCGTTAGTCCCGATAGCTATCGGGAGTTGTTAGTCGTTATTCCCGATAGCTATCGCGAGTTGTTTCCCAAATTTTTATTGGAGCAGGCGCGTGTATGCGCAGAAAAAAATACCTTTATCTATCTGCTTTTTTGTGCAGTAAATAAAATCATCCATATGGAATTTGTCTTTCTTTTTATAGGGTTGCTTACGGGCGCGGTGGCGGCAGGGTTTATCGGTGTATTGGTCACAAGGTCTAAAATGAATGCGCAACTGAATGCAGTGCAAACCGAGCTGGGCATTGAACAGGAAAAACTAAAGAACCTCGTAAGCGCCAATATAGCAAGAGATACAGAAGCGCACAGGCAGGCGCAGGAGTACGCGGCCAAAGAGCAGCAGCAAAAAGAATACATACACAACCTGGAGAAGTACAATGCCGCAAACGAGGCTAATCTGAAAGCAGCACAGGAGCGATCCGCAAAAGATGCCGAAGAAATACTCTCGCTGAAAGAAGAAGTGAAGGTAAAGACCAATGAATATAACGAAGCCAATAAACGGAATGCCGACCTGCAGGCAAAGAACGAGGCCTGGAACGATAAAATGCTGGCGCAGAAAGAAACAATAACTACACTGGAAAACGAAATAACCGCGATAAAAAATGAGCTGAGACTGAAGGCTGAGGAATACAACACTGTAAATAAGAAGAGTGCAGACCTGGCAGCAAAAAATGACGCGCTCAATGATAAGCTGTCTGCACATAAAGAAGAGATCATAGAGCTGCAAAAGACAGCGCAATTCCAGTTTGAAAAAATAGCCAACCAGATACTGGAGGAGAAGACAGATAAATTTACCGCTGCCAATAAAGCCAATATAGAAGCGCTGCTGAAGCCGCTGGGCGAGAACATCGAGAAATTCAAAACAAAAGTGGAGGAAACTTATGATAAGGAATCGAAGCAGCGCTTCTCGCTGGAGGAGAAGGTGAAAGAACTGATAGAGCAGACGAATATTGTGAGCGCCGAAGCCAACAACCTGGCATCGGCACTGAAGGGGCAATCGAAGAAGCAGGGCAACTGGGGCGAGGTGATATTGGAGAGCATACTACAGCGGTCGGGGCTGGTAAAGGACAGGGAATACTTTGTGCAGCCCACCATAAAAGACGAGGAGGGCCGCAGCCTGCGGCCCGATGTGCTGGTACACCTGCCCGATAACCGGGTGGTGATCATAGACTCCAAAGTATCGCTGGTGGGGTACGACAGGTTTTGTGCCGCAGATACCACCGAAGAGCAGGCCACCTACCTGGCCGAGCATATGAAATCGGTACGCGGGCATATAGAAGACCTGCATGGCAAGAAGTACGACAACCTGGAAACTGCGCTGGACTTTACCATGATGTTCATACCCATAGAGCCGGCCTACATGGTGGCCATACAGGCCGACCAGGAACTGTGGGCCTATGCCTACGCCCGCCGCATATTGCTGATAAGCCCCACCAACCTCATAGCCTGCCTGAAGCTGATAGCCGACCTGTGGAAGCGCGAGATGCAGAGCAAGAACGCACTGGAGATAGTGAAGCGCGGCGAACTCCTCTACGAAAAATTTGTAGGCTTTGTGGATACCATAGAAGATATGGGCAGGCACATAACCCGCACACAAACGGCCTACAACAATGCCGTGAGCCAGCTAAAGACCGGCAGCGGCAACCTGGTGGGCCAGGCGCAGAAACTAAAGGGGCTGGGATTGAAATCGAATAAAGAAGTATCGCCTGCTATGCAGGCTACGGATGATGAGGAGTAATGATGATGCCATCTCTAAAGCCCAGAAAGGGCTTAATAATAATAGCCGTGGGCGAAGCCCTCGGTACAATGTAATAATGTATCTAACCCTGAAAGGGTTAAAAGTCATTTATGTAGAGCAGCCCGCTCTTTGTACTCCTGGAGTGCCTTTCGCTCCTCCATTTCTTCATAGACGTCGTAGTAACTCTCCCACGCCGGTCGGTAGACCGGGCACCGGCAAGGACGTAGGTAGAACCTACGCCCAACGACTCATTTTTTCAAACACTACGGGCAATGTTAGTGTTCCTGTAGAGTCTCTCGCTCCTTCAGCGAGGACGCTACAGACTCGCAAAGGACAGGTAATTACAGCCTTGTTTTCCTTTCGGTAACATATAAAATTAGATGCAGTTGTTTTCTGTCCTGC